>OKKX01000027.1_pt1 | contig 73392 bp, 69 predicted proteins | sample 1611461 | NCBI WGS metagenome assembly OKKX01 (sample SAMN04436746, study PRJEB24849) | human gut metagenome | biome: human gut; feature: NICU; material: stool | host: Homo sapiens | place: USA: Saint Louis, MO | collected 2011-01-04
CGATGGTAGTGTGGGGTCTCCCCATGCGAGAGTAGGACACTGCCAGGCATCAAATAAACGTTATCAGTGTGACGACTGGTAATGCGCAAGTCGCAGAGCGCGATATTGCCGGTATCGAAAGATACAACGTAAAAGAATCGGTGGAGCGGTAGTTCAGTTGGTTAGAATACCTGCCTGTCACGCAGGGGGTCGCGGGTTCGAGCCCCGTCCGTTCCGCCACTTAATTGATAAGCCCTGAGTTTCGACGCAGGGCTTTTTCATATCTGCATTTTGCGCTTTTCAGTCTGGAATTGTTCCTCTTTACCGCCTCGCCTTTCTCCATATTATTGCTTTTAGATCAAAAGTCTTATGCCGAACCAGGCGTTTTTGATCAATAAAAAAGTTGCCATAATCTTCCTCATACCACATCTACCTGTTAATGAGAGAAAACATTATGAGCATCCCTGCATTTGGTTTAGGTACTTTCCGCCTTCAGGATCAGGTTGTTATCGATTCTGTCAGCACTGCACTTGAGCTGGGCTATCGCACTATCGACACCGCGCAGATCTATGAAAACGAAGCGGCTGTTGGCCAGGCTATCGCTACCAGCGGCGTGAAACGTGAAGACCTGTTCATTACCACCAAGATTTGGATCGCGAATCTGGCGAAAGGCACACTGATCCCAAGCCTGCAAGAAAGCTTGAAAAAACTGCAAACCTCCTACGTTGATCTGACGCTGATCCACTGGCCGTCACCCAACGACGAAGTGCCAGTTGCCGAATTTATGGCTGAGTTGCTGGAAGCGAAAAAGCTGGGGCTGACTCGCCAAATTGGCGTATCTAACTTCACTATCGACTTGATGCAGCAAGCGATTGACGCGATTGGCGCCGATGAAATCGCCACCAACCAAATCGAGCTGTCACCGTTCTTGCAGAACCGCAAGGTGGTAGAATTCGCGCAGCAGCACGGCATCGCCATCACCTCTTACATGACGTTGGCCTATGGCAAAGCGCTGCAGGATGAAACGATTAAAAGCATCGCCGTTCGTCACAATGCAACTCCAGCACAGGTTGTCCTGGCTTGGGCATTGAAGCTGGGTTATGCAGTTATTCCTTCCTCGACCAAACGTGAAAACCTGGCGAGCAACCTGTTGGCACAGCAACTGACGCTGACCGACGAAGATATGGCGCAGATCGCCGCACTGGAGTGCAACGGCCGTCTGGTTAGCCCGGAAGGCCTGGCGCCAAACTGGGATTAATCTTTCCTCGCAGTGGTCAGTATAAGGCGTCCATCAGGGCGCCTTTTTTATCGTTTCAGGTATTCACTCACAAAATCAATAAAGCTGCGCAGACGGTTGCTAACGGCGCTGTCGCTGTAATAAACCGCGTTGATCGGCATGGCGACCGGCAGTGTCGCTTCCACCAGAATCGGAACCAAATCTCCACGTTTGATATCTTCGTCGCTCATAAAGTCCGACAGGCAGGCGATACCGTTGCCATGCAGACAGAGATGGCGCTGGGTTTCTCCACTATTAGTGGTCAAGCCGGGAGTGATTTCCAACTGGCTGCCATCTGAACAAGCCAGTGGCCAGCGGTTCAAACTGGGCAGGTCGTTGAAGCCGATGCAGCAGTGATGTGCAAGATCTTCTACCGTTAGCGGCGTGCCGTGCTGAGCCAGATAGGCGGGGGAGGCGAGCACATGCCGGTAGCTGGTCATCAGTTTGCGCGCTTTCAGCGTGGAATCGGTCAGCTCTCCTACGCGGATCGCAATATCCACTTTTCGCTCGATCAAATTGATAAAGTTTTCCGAAGACACCAGCGATAACGACATTTCAGGATAACGTTCGCGGAACTCCGCCACTAAAGGCGTCAGCATGTGCAGCACCACCGGCGTTGCCGCGTCGACGCGCAGCAGGCCTTGCGGGCGTTGACGGCTTTCCATCAGCGCATTTTCTGCCGCGGCCATATCGTTCAGTACCTTCTGCACCTGGCGAAAGTAATTCTCTCCTTCCTGAGTCAGGCTGATTTGGCGCGTGGTGCGGTTGAGCAGCGTTACGCCCAGTTTGCTTTCCAGTTTTTTCACCGTTCGGCTAACCACGGAATTCGCTTGTTCCAGGCGTTCAGCCGCCCGGCTGAAACTGCCGCTTTCCACGACGGTGACAAAGGTGATCAGCTCGTCTGAGTTTGCTTTCATTTTTGCTCCAATGGCAAAGTTAATTTGAAATTTTGAGCATTTTTATCATTTAAGCATAGGCCGATAATAGCCGTCATCAACTTGAATGCTATTTCGGAGTAAAAAATGCCACTCGCATTACTTGCCTTAACCATCAGCGCTTTTGCTATCGGTACGACCGAGTTCGTGATTGTCGGGTTGATTCCGACTATCGCTGAGCAGTTGGGAGTGACCGTACCGTCCGCTGGGTTGCTGGTGACTATCTATGCCCTCGGCGTGGCCATCGGCGCGCCGGTGCTGACGGCCCTGACCAGCCGTATACCGCGCAAACTGCTGCTGGTTGGCCTGATGGTGCTGTTCACTCTCGGCAACCTGCTGGCCTGGCAGTCACCCAGTTATGAATCGCTGGTAGTGGCTCGGTTGTTGACCGGCCTGGCGCACGGCGTGTTCTTCTCTATCGGTTCCACTATCGCCACTAGCCTGGTGGCGAAAGAGAAGGCGGCCTCCGCCATCGCCATCATGTTTGGTGGCCTGACGGTGGCGCTAGTGACCGGCGTACCGCTGGGGACGTTCATCGGCCAGCAGTTTGGCTGGCGTGAGACCTTCCTGGCCGTTTCTCTGATTGGCGCTGTCGCCACGCTGGCCAGCATTATTTTGGTGCCGAGCAATATCAAGAACCAGGGCAGCGCCGGCGTGCGGGAACAGCTGAAAGTGCTGACTCATCCTCGTCTGCTGCTGATTTACGCGATTACCGCATTGGGATACGGCGGGGTCTTCACGACCTTTACCTTCCTTGCGCCGATGATGCAGGAACTGGCCGGCTTCTCTGCTCCGACCGTGAGCTGGATACTGTTGGCTTATGGCGTCGCGGTGGCGGTGGGTAACATCTGGGGAGGCAAGCTGGCCGATCGTCATGGGGCCGTGCGTGCGTTGAGCTTTATCTTTGCCGCGCTGGCCGTTTTGTTGCTGGTGTTCCAGTTTACCGCCAGCCACAGTATTGCCGCTTTGCTGACGGTGATTGTGATGGGTGTGTTCGCTTTCGGCAACGTGCCGGGGCTGCAGGTGTATGTGGTGCAGAAAGCCGCGCAATACACGCCAAATGCGGTGGATGTGGCGTCCGGTCTCAACATCGCGGCGTTCAACATCGGCATTGCGCTCGGCTCGGTGATAGGCGGCCAGACTGTTGCCTCACTGGGGCTGGCGCAGACCCCCTGGATTGGCGCGCTGATCGTGGTGGTAGCATTGTTGCTGGTTAGCCTCAGTGGCCGCCTGGATAAAAAGTCTCAGCTGCGAACGGCTTAATTCGTAAAACCCTTGCTGCCTGGCCCGCATTTTGCGGGCCTTTTCGCATTTTTCACCTATTACCCCTCACCTTTACACAGCTATACCGTCAGAAGATTGAAATCGCTGCAGGCGGCCCCTATAACTGAAAAGGTGATGCCCGCAAAAGCCATGCCCTCTATGCAGGGTAGGCGTATAATCAATTCATCGTTGGCGAGTGTTCATCGCCAGTTTTCATGTTAATGGGTAATAGGCGAATCGCGTGCCGAAACGAACTTATGCAATGAGGTATGTTGCAGGTCAGCCAGTTGAGCGAATCTTTCCTGGCGCCGTTAACCAGCCGTTGCCGCCAGGGGCGGCGCTGCCGACGACCGGCGCCTTGCGCGTTATGGTGTGGAATATTTTCAAACAGCAGCGAGCCGACTGGCTTTCGGTGCTGAAAAACCATGGCAAAGACGCGCAGCTGGTATTGTTGCAAGAGGCGCAAACCACGCCAGAGTTGGTGAGCTACGCTACCGCCAACTATCTGGCGGCCGATCAGGTGCCGGCCTTTGTGCTACCGCAGCACCCTTCCGGCGTGATGACGCTGGCGGCCGCTCATCCTGTTTACTGTTGCCCGCTGCGCGAGCGAGAGCCGCTGCTGCGGCTGTCCAAGTCGGCCCTGATCACCGTTTATCCGCTGTACAACGGCGAGCTGTTGATGGTGGTAAACATCCATGCGGTGAACTTTAGCCTGGGCGTCGACGTCTACAGCAAGCAGTTGGGGCCGATAGGCGAACAGATCGCCAGTCACCGGGGGCCGGTGATTATGGCGGGGGATTTCAACGCCTGGAGCCGCAAGCGCATCAATGCGCTGTATGACTTTGCCGGAGAGATGGCGCTGCGCGAGGTGAGCTTCACCGACGACCATCGCCGCAAGGCCTTCGGGCGTCCACTGGATTTCGTATTTTACCGCAATCTGGGGGTGGTGGAGGCGTCGGTGCTGGTGACCAGCGCGTCGGATCACAACCCGCTGTTGGTGGAGTTTCATCCGGAGAAAGACTCGCCGGTATGGTGAATCGCAGCTAATAAAAAAGCACCCCGAAGGGTGCTTTTTTTGTGCCGAACACTTAAGTATCCGGCGTTAGCTTGTTGCCGACAAACAGGGTCAGCTTCAGACCTGGCTGCAGGTTGCCTTTGGCGAGCGTTGAATTCCAACGCATCACGTCGTTAATATCGACGCCGTGACGACGTGCGATACTGGCGAGCGAATCACCTTTACGAACCTGGTAGGTGATACTGCTGTTACTGCCAGTATTGCTGGCCACTTGCAGGGTTTGCCCAACTTTTATGGCGCTCTTGGCGCGTAAGTTGTTCCAACTCTGCAAATCGCTGGTCTTAACGTTCAGCCGCTTGGCAATGCCCGATAAGGTGTCGCCGGAGCGCACTTTATACGAACTGCCACCGGTCAAACCGCTGTTCTTCGCCAACTGCGTCGTTGGCTGAGTCACGGCGATCTGGCCATCGGCCAGTGAGTCTTTCAGTTGCTCGGCATGTCCTTTGGGAACCATGATGTAATGGGGCCCGTTGGGTGCCGTAACGCCTTTTTTGTAGCCTGGGTTATACGCTTTCATCTTGGTGACTGAAAGCCCTGCCATCTCAGCCGCCTGAGTCAGCTGGATCTGCTGTCCGACATCGATACGCGCCAGCGCACGGGTTTCATCCGTTTTCGGGAGTTTCACGCCGTACTTCTTACTGTTCTTGATGATGTCGCTCAGCGCCAGCATTTTCGGGACATAGATTGACGTTTCACGCGGAAGCGACAATGCCCAGAAATTGGTTGGCTTACCCTGGCGTTTGTTTGCCTTTACCGCTTGCATCACGCGGCCTTCACCACTGTTATAGGCGGCTACGGTCAGTAACCAGTCGCCGTTAAACATGCGGTTCAAGCGCTGCATCATGTTAAGCGCAGCGGTTGTCGAGGCGACGACATCGCGTCGACCGTCATACCACTGATTGTTTTTCAAACCATAATTGCGACCCGTTTGCGGCACGATTTGCCATAGCCCTGCGGCGTTGGCACTTGACGTGGCGTGTGGGTCAAAAGCGCTCTCCACTATGGGTAGCAGTACCAGTTCCATCGGCATATTACGTTTCTTAATCTGCCCGACTATCCAGTACATGTACGGCTCTGCCCGTAATGTTACATCGTGGAGATAGCTCTTACTTTTTAAGTACTTTCTTTTCTGATCACGGATCCGGGAATTTTCCGGAACCTCCATCTTCAGCTCGTCGCTAATGAAGTTCCACAGGTCCTGTTGCGCGGCGGGACTGTTGTTATCCAACCACCGCGCCGAGCTCGCTCGGCCATTTGCTGTGTACTCTCCTGCTTCACCATCTTGACCAGCCGAAGACAAACTCTGTGCATGCTGTTCTGGCGCCGGTGCGTCCTGCCTGGACGACTGGCAACCCACTAGCAAGACCGAGGCGAGAAATATCGCTTTAGCCTTCATGTGTGTGTCAATGTAGTTGCTTAAAAGACGAGCAATAATACTTTGCTTCGCCAAATAACACAACTAAAAGCTTAGAAGTTATCTTTCCGCAGGCGTAATTCGGAAAAAACTGAATGAAGGCTTTTTGGTGGTGAATTAAAGCCTAATTTATTTTGTAAATCAGTGTCATGGCAACGTAAAAACAGGTTAATTTTGCGCTCTAATTGCAATGTAGTCGGCACGCTGGCTTGGCCTTTTGCCCTTAACGCTTCAACATGTTGTTGATATGTTTCAATCTCTCGATCTTCCGGCAAAATAGCCCGCGCAAACTTAAGATTTGAAAGAGTATATTCATGCGCGCAGCAAATTAAGGTGTTATCGGGAAGTTGCGCGAGTTGTTGAAATGAGTCGTACATTTGTTTGGCGGTGCCTTCAAACAGCCTGCCGCAGCCGGCGGAGAAAATGGTGTCGCCGCAGAACAGATAAGGGGCACTATAGAATGCCACATGGCCCAGCGTATGGCCGGGAACGGCGATAGTCCTGTATTGGCGGCCATCGATATCAAAGGTGTCGCCGTCATGGACGATGTGGTTGGCGCCTTTGTCCGCGGTTTCCTGCGGCCCATAGACGGCCAGGCCGGGGTACTGCGCGACAATCTGCGCCACGCCGCCGACGTGATCGTGATGATGGTGGGTCAGCAGGATCGCCGCCGGCGCCAGCTGCAGGCGCTGCAACGCTTCAAGTACCGGCTGCGCTTCACCCGGATCGACGATAATGCAGCGCCCCTGTCGGTCATCCAATAACCAAATGTAATTGTCCTGGAAGGCGGGAATGCTGATAAGATTCATGGTGTACCTCTCGTTGGCAACGGCTTGAAAGAAGATAATAAATCATGAAACCAGCCCATACTCTACAAAAGCTCACCGGCCCGCAGTCCTGGGCTGAGCTGCCGTGGGGGGAGTACTATCGTGAAGCGCTCGAGCGGCAGTTGCAACCCTGGTGGCCCAAGCTGTTCGGTTTCCATCTGCTGAAGATGGGCATGCTCAGCGCCGAGCTGGCCACGGATAAATGCGCAATCTCCCATCAGGTTAACGTAGGGCTGGAGGGGGAAGGGCTGCAGGTGGTCGCCGACGCTTATCAACTGCCGTTTGCCGCCAAGTCGGTAGATGCCTGCCTGTTGGCGCATACGCTGTCCTATGCGGACGATCCGCACCGCATGCTGCGTGAGGTGGACAGGGTGTTGATCGACGACGGCTGGTTGGTCATCAGCAGTTTCAATCCGTTCAGCCTGCTGGGGTTGGGCAAGCTGGCGCCCGGGTTGCGTCGTCGCCAGCCCTATGTCAGCCGCATGTTTACCCAGATGCGGCTGCTGGATTGGCTCAGCCTGCTGAATTACGAGGTGTTGCACCAGGCGCGTTTTCACGTACTGCCGTGGCACCGCAAGGGCGGCAAATTTTTATGCACCCATTTGCCGGCGCTGGGCTGCATGAGCGTGATTGTGGCGCGTAAGCGCACCTTGCCGCTGACGCCCACGCCGATGAAACTGGGGGCGAGAAAGCCGTCTCTCAGCCGCGCGGTGGGCGCGACCAAGAGCTATCGCAAGCTGCCTTAGGCTTCCGGTTGGTAACCGACGTCTTCCTGCGTCGGTTTACCGGCCGCTTCGCGCGCCAGCACGTCACAACGTTCGTTCTCCGGATGGCCGGCGTGGCCCTTGACCCATTCCCACTTCACCTCGTGGCGCTGAATGGCCTGATCCAGCCGCTGCCACAGATCGACATTTTTGACCGGTTTTTTGTCGGCGGTTTTCCAACCGCGTTTCTTCCAGTTATGGATCCAGCTGGTGATGCCCTGGCGCACGTACTGGCTGTCGGTGCTGAGCGTCACGGCGCAGGGCACGGTCAGCGCTTCCAGCGCCACGATCGCCGCCATCATTTCCATGCGGTTATTGGTGGTCAGACGGAATCCTTCGCTGAAGGTTTTTTCCGTCTGCTTATAGCGCAGTATCGCGCCGTAGCCACCGGGGCCGGGGTTGCCAAGGCAGGAGCCGTCGGTGAAAATTTCTACCTGTTTGAGCATCTCTGGTAGACTCTTCCTATCAGTTTTATAAAAGCCAAGTCTGACATAAACGAGCGCTGTGAGCACTGCAATATGATCTCTACAACCACCAGACAGATTGTCCTCGATACCGAAACCACCGGTATGAACAAGCTTGGGGTGCACTACGAAGGGCACCGCATCATCGAAATCGGTGCGGTGGAGGTGATTAACCGCCGCCTGACCGGGCGCAACTTCCACGTATACATCAAGCCGGATCGGCTGGTGGATCCGGAAGCCTACGGCGTACACGGCATCAGCGACGACTTCCTGGCCGACAAGCCGACCTTCGATCAGGTTGCCGAGGAATTCCTCGACTTTATCCGCGGCGGCGAGCTGGTGATCCATAACGCGGCGTTCGATATCGGCTTTATGGATCACGAATTCCGCATGTTGCAGCAGGGCATCCCGAAGACCGAGACCTTCTGCACCATCACCGACAGCCTGTTGATGGCGCGTCGCCTGTTCCCGGGCAAGCGCAACAACCTCGATGCCTTGTGCAGCCGTTATGAGATAGACAACAGCAAGCGTACGCTGCACGGCGCATTGCTCGATGCCGAGATCCTGGCGGAAGTTTATCTGGCGATGACCGGCGGTCAGACCTCGATAGCGTTCCAGATGGAGGGGGATACCCAGCAAAATGACGCCGCGCAAGAAATACAACGCATTGTCCGCCCGGCGACGGCGATGAAAGTGGTCTACGCCAGCGACGAAGAAGTGAAGGCGCATGAGGCGCGTCTGGATCTGGTGGCGAAGAAGGGCGGTAGCTGCCTGTGGCGCGGGGCGCCGGCGGAATAACGGCGTTTTTGCGTGAAAAAACCTCACTGGATGAATCTTCGTTGAAAAACTGTGCAAACGGTTCATTTGCGGAGAAAAAGGCGTTGACGGAACCGAGAGGCGTCCGTAATATGCGCCTCGTTCCCCCGCAAGAGGGAATGGCGCGGAGCGGTAGTTCAGTTGGTTAGAATACCTGCCTGTCACGCAGGGGGTCGCGGGTTCGAGCCCCGTCCGTTCCGCCACTATTCAGAAGCCCTGAGTTAGCGATAACTCAGGGCTTCGTCGTTTCCGTTCTCTGAAAAACGGCGCGGCCCAATGAACGGGGCCGGCAGACCGGCCCCTTATCCTCAGAATAACACCGAATAGTTCAAGCCGAAGGTGCGTCCGCGGCCTTTATAGCTGTACAGCTCAGGCGAACCGTAGGTCGGGCTGTACAGGATCGGCGCGCGTTGGCCCCAAACGGTGGTGTATTCCTTGTCCAGCAAGTTTTCCACGCTGAAGCTGATTTTCCCTACCGGCAGGGTATAGCTGCCGAGGAAATCGAGGGTGTTGTAGCCATCGATTTTGCGGCCCTGGGTGGAATTGGCCTTGGTGTAATCGCCATCGTCCGACACGTCGAAGGTTTGCTGCGACTGTAAACGCAGATTCCAGTCGCCCGGCGCCCAGCCGACATAAGCGGTGACTTTCGATGGGCTGGCGGTATCGACTACCAGCTTCTTCCATTCGCCGTTGACCTTGGTTTCGGATCGGATAACGTTGAAGTTGGTGCCGGCGCTCCAGTCGCTGTCTTCAAAGAAGTAGTCCACCGCCCCTTCCAGCCCATAGATGCGGCGCTTATCCGCATTGACGTTAATGGTCATGTCGGTTTTGTTGATGGCGATGCTCTTGTCGGACAGCGAGTAGTAGGCGGCGATTTGCGTGCGCAGATTATCGCCGGTATAGCGCCAGCCCAGCTCGTAGGCATTGACCTTGATGCCTTCCAGCTTGGAATCGCCGACGTTAACGCTCTTCAGCAACTGGTAATGTCCGCCGTTCAACGCGTAGGTGCCGTTACCGTAATATTTGCCCGGATCCGGGATCTCAAAGCCCTGAGAGAAGTTGAACCAGGTTTGCTGGCGCTCGGTCAGGTGCGCCAACAGGCCGGCATTGAACAGCGCGTTGTTGTAGTCGGTTTTCCCGCCCGGTATAGCGTCGGCGGACGTCGCGGCGCCGGTGGCGATTGCCTGCTGCTGGTTATAACCGACGAAGTCATCAATCTTGTTTTCGGTGTACTGATAACGCACGCCGCCGCTCAGGGTGAAGATCGGGTTGATGTCGTAGCTGGCCTGCAGGAACGACGCCAGGTTGCTGGTGGTATAGCTCGGGTAGCGGCCGGTGCTGTAAGCGTTCTCCAGCATCATGCCGCCCGACTGCTGAGCCTTAGCCAGGTTGAAGAACTGCTGGTTGGCGTTGAAGCTTTCATGCTCGGCGTCAATGCCGTAAGTCAGCGTCAGTGCATCGACAGGTTTGCTGTTTAACGTCAGCTTGCCACCGTAGAAATCGGTTTTTTGCTGCGAAGCGCCAATGCTGCTGACGTAATAGTTCGGTGCTTTGCCCGCGAGCGTCGGGAACGGGTAGAAGGTCAACGTTTCGTCACGGTAGTAGACCTGCGCCACCAGATCCTGGCCGAGGAAATCTGTGTTGGAATATTGCAGGTTGATCAGGTGGCGCTCGGTGCCGGGGATGCGGTCGGAATTTAAGTTACCGCTGTTATATGCCTTGGCGTTGCCGGTCACCGCCGCAAAGTTCTCTCCCAGGAACAGGCCGTGATCGCCGTCGGATTGGCTTTTGTAGTATTGGGTGGTCAGCTGCAGCTGTTGATGATCGTCGATGTTGAGGGTGCCGGTGCCCATCACGTCGAGGCGATTGGAATACTGCAGGCCGGTTTGGGTATTGTCGATCAATACCTCATTGCCTTTGCCGTCATACCAGCCGCCATAGCGCTGGTAAGAAACGGACAGGCGCCCAGAGGCGTTGTCGTTGCCGCCGCTGACCGCCGCCGCCACGTTCTCGTCGTGATCGTTATGGCCGCCAAAGCCGGTTTTACCGCCGACCTGCAACTCGACCTGCTGTTCCTGTTGCCCTTTTTTGGTGACGATATTGATCAGGCCGCCGGTGCTGCCGCCGCCGTACAGCGAGGTCGCGCCGGAAATCACCTCGATATGATCGATATTGAACGGATCGATCGAATCCAACTGGCGGCTGTCGCTGCGCGATGAATTCAGGCGCACGCCGTCAATCATCACCATCATCGAGCGGCCGCGCATATTCATACCATAGTTGGTGCGGCCCTGGCCGCTGACGTCCATGCCGGGGATCAGCTGCGCCAACATGTCCTTGATCTCTTTGCCGCCCTGAACCTGCTGTTCGATCTCCTGGCTTTCGATCACCCAGGTGGTTTGCGCCATTTCCGCCGTGCTGCGGTGTGAACGGCTGGCGGAGACCACCATCTGCTCTTCGGCGCCGGCTTTCTGATCTTCTGCCCAAGCCGTCGGCGCAAGCATCGCCAGCAGACAAGGATTCAAAACCCAAAGGTGTTTGCGTTTCATCGTTATTTATTTCCCAGGTGATATTGTTATTGCGTTATTTTTGAGAATGATTCTTTTATCAATAACGTTTCTTGTTATCAATAAAATCATGATATGATTTTTTGCGATACATTAACGTAATTAATTAGTTTTATTAACATTTTACCCGCTGCGCGTTCGAGCAACCCACGCCGTCAACACGGCAGCCGATCGGCCATACGTTCAAGCGACAGCCGTTGCCGGAGAAACGAGAACATGTCCGCCAGCTACAGAATTTTTGATATCACCTTGAAAAGCAAAACGCTGATTTCACCTTCGCTGGTGCGCTGCGTGTTTGAAGGTGCGGATATTCATCGGATGAAGTTGGAAGCGCCGGATCAGCGCATCAAACTGCTGTTCCCGGCGGCGGACGGCCAGATCCCGCAGTTGGCCAATAGCCCGGACTGGTATGGCGATTACATGGCGATCCCCAAAGAGCGGCGCCCGGTGATGCGCACTTATACGCTGCGTGCGCTGCGCCGTGAGCAGAATCAGATGGACGTCGAGTTCGTGCTGCATGGCGTGAACGGCCCGGCCTCCGCCTGGGCGACTCACGCCGAGCCGGGTGATGCCATTCAGACCGTCGCCCCCAACGCTGACTTCGACGGCGACAGCGGCGGCTACGAATGGGCGCCGCCGGCGCAGTTGCAGCAGGCGCTGTTGATCGCCGATGAAACGGCCGTGCCGGCGGCGATGGGCATTCTGGAGCAATTGGCGCAGCAGACCAATCCGCCGCGCGTGCAGGCATTCTTCGAAGTGCCGCAGGCGGGGGATTGCCTGGATTTGACCCGCTTCCCGTTCGCCGAGGTTTACTGGCTGCCGCGCGATGTGGGCCGCCAGTTGGCGCATGGCACGTTGTTGGCGGAAGCGGTGCGCCAGCGGGTGGATATTCCCGCTTCGGCGTGCGCGCAAGCGCAGTCTTTGGCGGAAAGCAGCCTGAGCGATGAGGTGTTGTGGGAGCGGGCGGCGGGCGGCAACGCTTTCTATGCCTGGGTGGCGGCCGAGTCTTCGGCGGTGAAAACCCTGCGCCGTTATCTGATCGGCGAACGCGATCTGGACCGCGCTACCGTCAACTTCATGGCCTACTGGTGCTGAATGCGCCGCCCTTTTCCGGCGACGCTGCCGAAGAGGGGCTGGCCGCGGTTATTTCCCATCAACGAATAATCGCTTGCCAGCGGGTAGTTCGGCCGTGCTATGTTCCGCTGAAACAAAGGTTACAGCGAGAACGATAATGCAACGGTTCGACGAACGTCTGCGCCGCGACTACCCACAGCTGACGCCGCAGGAGCAGCGGGTGGCCGACTTCATCTTCGATCACTATGACGATTTGATCGGCTACAACAGCGCCGAGCTGGCGCGCTTGAGCGGCGTTTCCAAAGCTACGGTCAGCCGCTTGTTCAAACGGCTGGGCTACCCCAACTACCGCGCCATGCGCGATGAGCTGCGCACCCTGCGCCAGAGTGGCATGCCGCTGACCGATAGCCGCGATGCGGTGCAGGGCGATACGCTGTTGGCGCGGCACTATAAGCAGGAAATGGCCAATCTCACCCGTTGGGTAAAGCAGATCGATGCCGAACAGTTCAGTGCGACCATCGCCGCGCTGGCGCGGGCGCGCGGCGTGATGCTGTTAGGGCTGCGCAACAGCTATCCGGTGGCGATGCACCTGCGTCAGCAACTGATGCAGGTGCGTGAACAGGTGCTGCTGGCGCCGCAGCCGGGGCAGACGCTGGCGGAAGATCTGGCGGGGCTGACACCGCAGGACATGGCGGTGGTGGTGGCGTTCCGCCGCCGGCCGCGCCAGATAAAGGCGGTGTTGACGCTGTTGCAAAGCCGCGGGGTGCCGACGCTGCTGATCTGCGAACCGCAGGCGCAGGCGCTGTTTTCGTTGGCCGACTGGCACTTGACCGTGCCGCTCGACAGCGTGTCGGCCTTCGACAGCTATGCCGCCGCCATGAGCCTGGCCAGTTTGCTCAGCAATGCGTTGCTGCATGAGAGGCTGGCGCAGGGGCGACAGCGCATTCATCACGTCGCTGAACTGTTCCAGACGCTGGACGAACTGGAGCTGCGTTAAGCACGGCAGATCATATTCCTTCCTTCCCCCTCCGCCGTTTAAGGCGGATCGGTCACCTCATTGTGTTACTTTGGTTTCATTAATTGATCATAAGAATCTTTTGTTTCAACTGAATCCCTATCGGGAGTAGGCTGTTGGGCAGCAAACAAACGTCATGTCGACGCTGAAGGCATAACTCAATAACTTACTAAGCTGACAGGGAATGAACATGTTGGATATCTCGCAATTCGATCAGATTAACCCGCCGGCGCGCCTGCTGATGGGGCCGGGGCCGATCAACGCCGATCCGCGCGTGCTGCGCGCCATGTCGAGCCAGCTGATCGGCCAGTACGATCCGGCGATGACCGGTTACATGAATCAGGTCATGGCGCTGTATCGCGCGCTGTTCCGCACCGAAAACCGCTGGACGATGCTGGTGGACGGCACCTCGCGCGCCGGCATCGAAGCGCTGCTGGTTTCCGCCATTCGCCCGGGCGATAAGGTGCTGGTGCCGGTATTTGGCCGCTTCGGACATCTGCTGTGCGAGATCGCCCGCCGTTGCCGTGCCGAGGTGCATACGATCGAGGTACCGTGGGGTGAGGTGTTCAGCGCCGATCGCATCGAAGACGCGATTAAGCGGGTGCGTCCGCGCCTGCTGCTGACGGTGCAGGGCGACACGTCCACCACCATGCTGCAGCCGCTGCGTGAGCTGGGTGATATCTGCCGCCGCCACGGCGTGCTGTTTTACACCGATGCGACCGCTTCCTTCGGCGGCAACCCGCTGGAGACCGACGCCTGGGGGCTGGATGCGGTCTCTGCCGGGCTGCAGAAGTGCCTGGGCGGCCCCTCCGGCAGTTCACCGGTCACCCTCAGCCCGCAGTTTGAAGAGAGCGTGCGCCGCCGTAAATGCGTGGAGCAGGGGATCCGAACCGCCGAGCACGCCGACGGCGACGACGAGATGATCTACTCCAACTATTTCGACATCGGCATGATCATGGATTATTGGGGACCGGAGCGCCTCAATCACCATACCGAAGCCACCAGCATGCTGTTCGCGGCGCGGGAATGTGCGCGGGTGATCCTCGAAGAAGGGCTGGAGCACGCCATCGCCCGCCACCGGCTGCACGGCGCGGCGCTGCTGGCGGGCATCCGGGGCATGGGGCTGGCGGTATTCGGCGATCTTGAACACCGCATGAATAACGTGCTCGGCGTGATGATCCCGCCGCAGGTACATGGCGAACAGGTGCGGCAGATGATGCTGAACGACTTCGCCATCGAGATCGGCACCTCGTTCGGCCCGCTGCAGGGAAAAATCTGGCGCATCGGCACCATGGGCTACAACGCGCGCAAGGATTGCGTGCTGCAAACGCTGGCGGCGCTGGAGGCGGTGTTGAACCGCCTCGGTTTCGCCAGCAGGCAGGGTGAGGCATTGCAGGCCGCCTGGAACGTTTATGATGCGGGACATCATGGATGACGCCGCTGGAGGCGCAGCAGGCCGCCGTACGAGTGATGGCGCGCTGTGACGAGCTGGCGGCGATCAGCGCGGAGCCCGATCGGCTCACGCGCCTTTATCTTTCTGCGGAACATCGGCGCGCCAACCGGCTGGTTGGCGAATGGATGCGCGAGAGCGGCATGGCGGTTTGGCAGGACAGCGTCGGCAATATCTGCGGCCGCTATGAAGGTTTAACGCCCGGCGCCCCCGCGCTGCTGCTCGGTTCGCATCTGGACACGGTGCGTAACGCCGGGCGCTATGACGGCATGCTCGGCGTGCTTACGGCGCTGGAAGTGGTGGCGCGCTATCACCGCCAGGGGTGCCGATTGCCGTTGGCGCTGGAGGTGATCGGTTTTGCGGATGAAGAGGGGGCGCGCTTCGGCGTGACGCTGCTGGGCAGCCGCGGCCTGATCGGCCAATGGCCGCAGGAATGGCTGGCGCAGACTGACGCGGACGGGGTGAGCATCGCGCAGGCGATGCGCGACTTCGGGCTGGAGCCGACGGCGATCGCGCAGGCGCGCCGCGCGCCGCAGGAAATCCGCGCTTATCTGGAATTGCATATCGAACAGGGCCCGTGCCTGGAGGCGGCCGACCTGGCACTGGGGGTGGTGACGGCGATCAACGGCGCGCGTCGGCTTAACTGTGTCTTTAGCGGGGAGGCGGGCCACGCCGGCACGGTGCCGATGGGGCAGCGCAAAGATGCGTTGGCGGCCGCGGCGGAATGGATGATGGCGGTAGAAACCCTGACCTGCGCCGCCGATCCGCACCTGGTGGCCACCGTGGGCTGCATCGAGAGCCTGCCGGGCGCGGTCAACGTGATCCCCGGCGAGGTGCGCTTGACGCTCGACGTGCGCGGCCCGCAGGATGCGCCGTTGGCGACGCTATTGACGGCGTTGCTGGCGCAGGCGCAAGCGATCTGCGCGCGGCGCGGAGTGCGTTTCGCCAGCGAGGCGTTTTACCGCATCGACGCCACCGCCTGCGATAGCGATCTGCAGCGCCGCTGGCAGGCGGCCGTCGAGCAGGTACAGGGGCAGAGTCTGGCGCTGCCGAGCGGTGCCGGACACGACGCCATCGCCGTGGCGGCGCACTGGCCGGTCGGCATGCTGTTTGTGCGTTGCGCCGGCGGCGTCAGCCATCATCCGGCCGAAGCGGTGCGGCAGGCGGACGTGGCGCTGGCGATCCAGGCCTATTGCCTGATGATCGCCGGCTGGGAGAGTGTTTGATCAGTCAAGACGCAGAAAGCTGTCGGCGTCGCGCCAGGCCGGGAAGGCGTTGCGGTAACTCTGCAGGCTTTCCAGCGACAGCTCGGCGTCCAGCCGCGCGGCTGTGCCGGGCTCGGCATCCGCCAGGATCTCGCCCTGCGGGCCGATGATCAGGCTGTCTCCGCTGTAGTTCAGGCCGTTAGGGTCTTCGCCCACCCGGTTGCAGCCCGCCACATACACCTGATTTTCAATCGCCCGCGCCGCCAGCAGCGTTTGCCAATGGCGGCTGCGCGGCGCCGGCCAGTTGGCGACGTACAGCGCCAGATCGTAATCCTGCTGATAGCGCGCCCAGACCGGGAAACGCAGGTCGTAGCAGATCTGCGGCAGGATGCGCCAGCCGCGCCACTCGACGATTTCGCGCCGGTTGCCGGCCTGGTAGTGCAGGTGTTCGCCGGCCATGCGGAACAGATGGCGTTTGTCATAGGCATGCACCTGGCCGCCCGGCTCCACCAGCAGGAAGCGATTGACCGCGCCTTCGGCGGTTTTCAGCGCCACGCTGCCGCCGATCAACGCGTGGCTTTTCACCGCCCAGCCGTGCAGCCAGTCGATCACCTGCTGTTCGGGCAGGGCGCTCTCGCCGGCATCCATGGCAAAACCGGTGGTGAACATTTCCGGCAAGACGATGAGATCGCGCCCGACGATCGGCGCCAGCAACGCGTCGAAGGCGGCCAGGTTAGCAAGGCCGTCGCGCCAGACCAGCGGTTGCTGCAACAGGGTAATTTTTAAAGTCGACATAACCGCTCCGCAGCTGCATCCAGCGTGGCGTCCTGCTTAGCGAAGCACAGCCGGATCAATTTATGGGGGAAAGGATCGGCACAGAAGACCGACAGCGGAATGGCCGCCACGCCCACGTGCTCGGTTAACCAATGGCAGAACGCCACATCGTCCAGATCGGAGATGGCGCTGTAGTCCGCCAGCAAGAAGTATGTACCGGCGCAGGGTAAAATTTCCAGTCGGCTGCTCGCCAGCGCTTGCACGAAGCGGTCGCGCTTGGCGCGATAGAACGCCGGCAGCTGTCGCCAGTGCTCCGGCTCGGCGCGCAGGCTATCCGCCAGCGCCAGCTGCGCCGGAGTATTAACCGAAAAGGTCAGGTATTGATGCACCTTGCGCACCTCGGCGCTCAGCGCGGCGGGCGCCACGCAATAGCCCACTTTCCAGCCGGTCATGTGGAAGGTTTTACCGAAGGAGGACACCGCGATTGCGCGTTGGCGCAGCTGCGGGTGGGCCAATACGCTGGCGTGCCCGCCTTTGGCGAAGCAGATGTGTTCGTAGACTTCGTCACTGAGCACGTAGATCTCGCGTTCGGCGATGGCGTGCCACAGCTGCTGCATGTCTTCCGCCTGCCAGGCGGTGGCGGACGGATTGTGCGGCGTATTGACGATCACCAGGCGGGTGCGCGGCGACAGCGCGGCGGCGAACCGTTGCCAATCCACGGCAAACGCGGGCGGCTGCAGGGCGAGGCGTTTGAGTACGCCGCCGGCCAGCGTCACCGCCGGCGCGTAGCTGTCGTAGCTCGGATCGAAACAGACCACCTCATCGCCGGGGCGAACCAGCGCCGTGATGGCGGCGAACAGCGCTTCGGTAGCGCCGGCGGTGACGGTCACTTCGGCGGTGGCGTCCGGCTGCCAGCCATACAGCTCGGCGGTTTTGTCGGCGATGGCTTCGCGCAGCGCCGCCACGCCGGTCATCGGTGCATACTGGTTGGCGCCCTGGGCGACATGCCAGGCCAGGCGTGCTTTCAGGTAGTCCGGCCCGTCGAAATCGGGGAAGCCCTGCGACAGGTTGATCGCCTGATGCTGCTGCGCCAGCGCGCTCATCTGGGTGAAGATGGTGGTGCCCAGGGCAGGCAGTTTACTTTCGGGAATCAATGCGGAAGTGCTCATAGCAGGTGAATACTCCAGGCGCTTATATTGCCGTCAATATAACACGATGCTAGTATTTGGCAATCAAGACGCTTAGATGGCTAAATGCGAAAAAGTGCTTAGCCTGTCGCGCAGCCGGCTAAGTTTCACCTGCTGACCGCTATACCGAACGGGAAACGATAACAATGACGGAGAATCCGCAACTTACCGCATTACTGGCGGCCTGCCACTGGATTGGCGACAAAGGCTGGTGTCCGGCGACCGGCGGCAACATGTCGCTGCGCCTCGACGAACGCCAGTGCCTGGTCACCGAATCCGGCAAAGACAAAGGCAGCCTGAGCGCCGCCGATTTTCTGCGGGTGGATATTGCTGACAATCACGTGCCGAGCGGCCGTACGCCGTCGGCGGAAACCGGGCTGCATACGCTGCTCTATCGCTTGTACCCGCACCTTGGCGCGGTGCTGCATACCCATTCCGTCAACGCCACCGTGTTGTCGCGGGTGGAACGCGGCGATGCGTTGGTGCTGCAGGGGTACGAAATGCAAAAGTCGCTCGCCGGCCAGCGCAGCCACCTGGACAGCGTGGCGATCCCCATTTTCGATAACGATCAGGACATTCCCCGGCTGGCGTCGCGCGTGGCGGCCTATGCCGAAGTCACGCCGCTGCAGTACGGTTTTCTGGTGCGCGGCCACGGTCTCTATTGCTGGGGAAGCCAGGTGGCGGAAGCCCGCCGCCATCTCGAAGGGTTGGAATTCCTGTTCCAGTGTGAACTGCAACGTCGCTTGCTGGAGGCGAAATGATCCGCGCTATCGTGACCGATATTGAAGGCACCACCAGCGATATTCGCTTCGTGCATCAGGTGCTGTTTCCCTATGCCCGTGAACGGCTGGCGGATTTTGTTCGCCGTCACGCCACGGAGAGCGAAGTCGCCGCGCCGCTGGCGGCGCTGCGCGCTGAAATTGACCAGCCACAGGCGGATCTCGACGCGCTGATCGCCGCGCTGTACCGCTTTATGGATGAAGATCGTAAATCCACCGCGCTCAAGGCGCTGCAGGGCATCATCTGGCGCAGCGGCTATCGCGAGGGTGACTTCCGCGGGCATCTGTACCCGGAGGTCGCGGGGCAGCTGGCCGCCTGGCAGCGTCAGGGGGTGAAGCTTTACGTCTATTCCTCCGGTTCGGTGGAGGCGCAGAAGCTGCTGTTCGGCCACAGCGACGCCGGCGATCTGCAGCCGCTGTTCAGCGGCTATTTCGACACGCACGTCGGCGCCAAGCGTGAAACCGCGTCGTACCGCAACATTGCGAAGGCTATCGGCATCGCGCCCGACGAATTGCTGTTCCTGTCCGATATCCACCAGGAGCTGGACGCGGCGCAGGCCGCCGGCTGGCATACCTGCCAGCTGATCCGCGATGAGGCGGACGCACAGAGCCGGCATCCGCAGGTCAGCCGTTTTGATCACATCGATTTAGGGGAGTTTGTCTCATGAGTGGATTGACCATTTTCAGTGATACAGCGCCGCAGCAGCCGCTGTGGCAGAGCCGCGACGCGCAGGAAATCCAGCGCCAGCTGGCGCAGATCGGCGTGCGCTTTGAGCGTTGGCAGGCGGATCGCGAGCTGGGCGACAATCCGCAGCCGGAGGCGGTGATCGCCGCCTACCAGCATGAGATCGACCGGCTGGTGGCGGAAAAGGGCTACCAGAGCTGGGACGTGATCAGCATGCGACCGGACCACGAACAGCGCCAGGCGCTGCGTGAAAAATTCCTGTCCGAACATACGCACGGCGAAGATGAAGTGCGCTTTTTCGTTGAAGGGGCGGGGCTGTTTTGCCTGCATCTGGACGGCAAGATCTTCCAGATCCTGTGCGAAAAGAACGATCTGATCTCGGTGCCGGCCAACACCCGCCACTGGTTCGATATGGGCTCGGCGCCGCACTTTACCGCGATCCGGGTGTTCGACAACCCGGAAGGCTGGGTGGCGCATTTCACCGGCGACACGATCGCCGATGCCTATCCGCGCCTGGACTGATCGTCAACCGGCGGGCGTTAACCCAGCGTCCGCCGGAAAATCCCCGCTTCAACCTGTTGCGGCGTGATCACGCCGCTGTCGAATACCCACCCGCTGATGAGTGCCGCCGGCGTGACGTCGAACGCCGGATTGTAGACCGGCGCATCGGTCGGCGCCCACTGGCAGGCGCCGAAGCTGCCTGAAACGCCGGTGACTTCGGCCGCTGCGCGCTGCTCGATCGGGATGGCGGCACCGTCCGGACAGTGCGGATCGTGGGTGGTATGCGGGGCAGCCACGTAGAATGGAATGCTATGGTAGTGCGCCAGCACCGCCAGGCTGTAAGTGCCAATCTTGTTGGCGACGTCGCCGTTGGCGGCGATGCGATCCGCGCCGACCCACACCGCATCGACCTGGCCCTGCGCCATCAGGCTGGCGGCCATCGAATCGCAGATCAGGCGATAGGGAATGCCCAGCTCGCCCAGTTCCCAGGCGGTCAGACGGCCGCCCTGCAGCAGCGGCCGGGTTTCATCGACCCATACCTGTTGCACCTTGCCCTGCTGGTGGGCGCGCAGCAGCACGCCGATGGCGGTGCCGACGCCGGCGGTGGCCAACCCGCCGGTATTGCAGTGGGTCAGCAGGCGGCTGCCGGGCTTGACCAGCCCAGCGCCGCGATCGGCGATGCGATCGCACAGCCGGCGATCTTCCTCCACCAACCGCAGCGCTTCGTTCACCATCGCCGGCGCCCAGTCAGGCTCCGCCAGCGCCAGCTTCATGCGATCCAGATTGTTCATCAGGTTAACCGCCGTCGGGCGGGCGGCGCGCAGCGTGTGCAGCGCCTGCTCCAGCTCGGCGCGCGGCAGACCGCGTTCCGCCAGCAGCGCCAACAACAGGCTGGCGGACAGCCCGATCAGCGGTGCGCCGCGCACCCGCAGGCTGTGAATATGCCCGACCAACTCCTCCACGCTGTCGCAAGCGCGCCACCGCTTTTCCTGCGGCAGGGCTTGCTGATCGAGGATCCAAAGGCGGTTGTCCTGCAGGGTCAAACTGGTGGTGTTAAGCGCTTGCATCGGCGGTTAATTCCTTGTTGCGAGGTTATTGCATCTGAAACGCTATTCTGCCAACATGACTTCCAGATGTATAGACGTCCAAATGCTTTTACGTCTAAATAAACAGAATCGCTGGGGGCAGCGAGAGAGAACAGAGGGGTTGGGGAATGTCGCTTTATCGTACGTTTACGGCTGCCGATGCCGTTGAATACGCCCGCCAATATGGGCAGGTGGCCGAACCGCAGGCGCTGGTCAGCGCCGACGAGATCGGCGACGGCAACCTGAACCTGGTGTTCAAGATCCGCGATCGCGAAGGCGTGAGCCGGGTGATCGTCAAACAGGCGTTGCCATACGTGCGCTGCGTGGGCGAATCCTGGCCGCTGACGCTGGATCGGGCGCGCATCGAAGCGGAAACGCTGTTGATCCACGGCGGTTTCTGCCCGCGACATACGGTAAAAGTCCTGCACCACGATCCCGAGTTGGCGGTGATGGTGCAAGAAGATCTCTCCGATCATCGCATCTGGCGCAGCGAACTGGTGCAGGGGAACTATCATCCGCTGGCGGCCGGTCAGCTGGCGGAATACCTGGCGCAGACGCTGTTCCACACCTCCGATTTTTATCAGTCGGCGCAGCAGAAAAAAGCGGAAGTCAGCCGCTTCACCAACCCCGAGCTGTGCCAGATCACCGAAGATCTGTTCTTTACCGATCCCTATATCGACCATGAGCGCAATCAGTTCGAGGCGGCGCTGTTGCCGCAGGTGCAGGCGCTGCGTGAGGATGCGCCGCTGAAGCTGGCGGTCGCCGGCCTGAAACACCGCTTTCTCAGCAAGGCGGAGGCGTTGTTGCACGGGGATATCCACAGCGGTTCAATTTTCGTGGCGGAAGGGCGATTGAAAGCGATCGACGCTGAATTCGGTTTCTACGGCCCGATCGGTTTCGATGTCGGCACTGCGTTAGGCAATCTGCTGCTCAACTATTGCGGCCAGCCTGGGCTGTTCGGGCCGCGCGACGCCGCCGCCGGGCGCGAGCAGCGTCTGCAGGATGTGCGCGAGCTGTGGCTGATCTTTGCCGATCGTTTCCTGGCGCTGTGCCATCAGCAAAGCCGCGATGCGGCGCTGGCGACGCCGGGTTACGCCGAGCAGTTCCTGCAGCAGGTCTGGACTGATGCGGTAGGGTACTGCGGCACCGAGCTGATTCGGCGCACCATCGGCCTGGCACACGTCGCCGATCTGGACAGCATCGCCGACGCCGACATGCGCCTCGACTGTCAGCGTCATGCGCTGGGTTTGGGGCGCACGCTGATCGTCAATGCGCCGCAGATCGAGCATATCGACGCGCTGCTGGCGCGCATTCGTCAGCAAGGCTGAAGAGCCCGACAGTAATGAGGCAAACCCGGCTGCGGCCGGGTTTTTTTTTTTAATAACTTATTGGCATCAGTAACAGAACAGATAAATTGTTTTTAACTAAAAAGGTATTTTCACTCGCGTCTTATTTGTAAATTTAATTATATTTTTTGACCGTTGGTTACATGTCTTTAATATTAATGCCATCCATAAAGATAGTGCTTATTTATCTGGCTTTCATGGCGGTGAGTAAAATAAAAAAACGCCATCCGTTCTTTTTTTGATCGTTTTATTGTGGGAGTGGGAAGGTGAAAAAAGACTTTTTATCGATAAAAGCTATCATGTCGTCGTTACTTTTTTAGGAAATGGGATAGCTCATGCTTGGGTTTGAATAAAACAGCGGGTTGATTATCTCAATATTACCTCCTAGATTATTCGAGTGTCGGACAACCGTAAATAAATAACGCAAGGTTATTAATTATAAGTAACCTTTGGCCTCACTTTGTCTGATTATTTCTATCGAGATCGGAGTGCTCCATGCAATTAACGCCAAGAGAAATCGAAAAGCTGATGGTCTATACCCTGGCTGACGTCGCATTAAAACGAAAATCCAGAGGGATAAAGCTTAATTATCCCGAGGCGGTGGCCATTATTACCACCGCGGCGCTGGAAGGCGCCCGCGAGGGAAAAACGCTGGAAGAAGTCATGAACGACACGCGGCAGGTTTTGAGCCGCGATGACGTCATGGATGGCGTGGCGGACTTGATCCCGCATGTGCAGGTCGAGGCGATATTCAGCGACGGCAGCCGCCTGGTGACGGTGCACGATCCTATTCAATAAGCGCCGATGGCCTTCCTGAATCCCATGGACGAATCTTATCAGCACAGGTATTCCGATGAAAAAGCATGACAAAGAAAAGCACGTGCCGCCAGGCGGCTATATCCTGTCCGAAAATCCCATCACCTTCAATGAAGATCGCGAGACGGTTATTTTAACGGTGCGCAATACCGGCGACAGGCCTATTCAGGTCGGCTCACACTTTCATTTCTTCGAAGCCAACAAAGCGCTGCAGTTCGATCGCGCCGCCGCCTTTGGCAAACGTTTAAATATCACCGCCACGACGGCGATCCGTTTTGAACCCGGCGATGAAATCGAGGTGGCGCTTATTGCCATCGGCGGCAAGCAAACGGTTTATGGTTTTAATAATCTGGTGGACGGTTGGGCGGGCGACAGCCCGGTAGCCGCCGGTGAAAGAGTAAAGAAAACTATAGATCTAAAGCGAGCTATTGAGCTGGGTTATAAAAACCGCGACCAGGCGCCCATCAAGACGGACGAGGAATAAAGCATGCCAACGATCTCTAGGCAGGAATATGCCGGGCTGTTCGGCCCGACCACCGGCGATAAAATTCGCTTGGGCGATACGCAACTGTTTATTGAAATAGAAAAAGATCTGCGCGGTTACGGTGAGGAATCGGTCTACGGCGGCGGTAAGTCGCTACGCGACGGCATGGGCGCCGATAACCGATTAACCAGCGATAATGTGTTGGATCTGGTCATTACCAATGTGACCATTCTGGACGCCCGGCAAGGGGTGATCAAGGCGGACGTCGGCATTAAAAACGGCCTGATCGCCGGCATTGGCAAAAGCGGCAACCCGGCGATGATGAACGGCGTCACGCCCGGCATGGTGGTGGGGGTCAGCACCGACGCCATCTCGGGCGAACACCTGATCCTGACCGCCGCCGGCATCGATACGCACATTCATTTCATTTCGCCGCAGCAGGCCGCACATGCGCTCTCCAACGGCGTGACGACCTTCTTCGGCGGCGGCGTCGGGCCGACCGACGGTTCCAACGGCACCACGGTGACCGCCGGGCCCTGGCATATCCACCGCATGCTGCGCGCCTTCGAGAACATGCCGGTCAACGTGGGGATGCTCGGCAAGGGGCACGCTTCGCACGCTGCGCCGTTGGTCGAACAAATCGCCGCCGGCGTGGCCGGACTGAAAGTGCATGAGGACTGGGGCGCCACCAACTCCGCGCTGCGCCACGCGCTGCGGGTGGCCGACGACATGGATATTCAGGTGGCGGTGCATACCGACAGCCTGAACGAGGGCGGCTACGTCGAGGATACCATCGACGCCTTCGAAGGGCGTACTATCCACACCTTCCACACCGAAGGCGCCGGCGGCGGGCACTCGCCGGATATCATCAAGGTTGCCGCGCAGATGAACGTCTTGCCGAGCTCCACCAACCCCACACTGCCGTTCGGCATCAACAGTCAGGCCGAACTGTTCGACATGATCATGGTGTGCCACAACCTCAACCCCAATGTGCCGGCCGACGTGGCATTTTCCGAAAGCCGGGTGCGGCCGGAAACCATCGCCGCGGAAAACGTGCTGCACGACATGGGCGTGCTGTCGATGTTTTCCAGCGACTCCCAGGCGATGGGGCGGGTTGGCGAAAACTGGCTGCGGGTGATGCAGACGGCGCACGCGATGAAAGCCGCGCGCGGCAAGCTGCCGGAAGATGCGGCGGAGCACGATAACTTCCGCGTGCTGCGCTACGTGGCGAAGATCACCATCAACCCGGCGATCGCGCAGGGCATCAGCCACGTGCTGGGTTCGGTCGAGGTCGGCAAGATGGCCGATCTGGTGCTGTGGGAGCCGCGCTTCTTCGGCGCCAAGCCGAAGCTGGTGATCAAGGGCGGGATGATTAACTGGGCGGTGATGGGCGATCCCAACGCGTCGTTGCCGACGCCGCAGCCCACGTTCTACCGACCGATGTTCGGCGCCATGGGCAAATCGCTGCAGGAAACCTGCGTCACCTTCGTCTCCGGCGCGGCGTTGCACGACGGCATCAAAGAGAAACTGGGGCTGGAGCGGCAGGTGATGGCAGTGCATAACTGCCGCGCGATCTCCAAGCAGGACATGGTGCGCAATGCGGAAACGCCGCACATCGAGGTGGATCCCGAAACCTTCGCCGTCAAGGTCAACGGCGAACATGCCACGGTGAAACCGATCGCCACCGCCGTGCTTAATCAACGCTACTTCTTCAGCTAGGGATCGCCGCTCATGATCGTGATTGAAAAGATACTCGGCAATATCAAACGGGATGCCGACTGGCGTGAGCGCTTGCAACACGCCTCGCTGGACGTGCTGGCGCTCTCGCAGTGGGAGGCGCAGAAAAGCCGCTGCCGCAAAACCACCCGCGACGGCCAGGACCTCGGCATTTCCCTCGATCGTCACCAGGTGCTGGCCGACGGCGATGTGCTGCTTTGGGACGAAGCGAACCGCAGCGCGGTGGTGGTGCAGATGAACCTGCGCGACGTGATGGTGATCCACCTGCAGTCGCTGTTGGCGACCGATATGGCGACGGTGCTGAAGACCGCGTTCGAATTGGGGCATGCGCTGGGCAATCAGCACTGGAAGTCAGTCATCAAGGGCGATCGCATCTTTATTCCGCTCACGGTGGCGACCAAGGTGATGGATTCGGTGATGAAAACCCACGGCTTTCATGCGCTGCCTTATTCGTTCGTGAAGGGTGAAAGCATTTTGCCGCATCTGACCCAGCCGGAAGCGCGCCTGCTGTTCGGCGGCGCGGAGGATTCCGCCACCCATGTGCATGTCGATAGCCCGTTTCTCGGCCAGCATGTGATCACGCTGAAATGAACGCCGTTCAGCTGATTCGCATCCTGCAATTTGCCGACTCGGTGCTGCCGGTGGGGGCGTTTGCCTTTTCCAATGGCGTCGAGTCGGCGATCCAGGCCGGCATCGTGCGCGATGTCGACACGCTGAAATCGTTCACCCGCACCGCTTTGCAACAGGCGGCGGGCGGCGACGGCCGGGCGGTCGCGGCGGCCTGCCGGGCGTTGCAGGGGGGCGATCGCGAGGCGGTTATCGGGCACGACTGGGCGTTGTTCAACCGCAAGCTGAATGAAGAAGGCCGCAGCATGGTGGTGAGGATGGGAAAGAAGCTGGCGGAAATGACGGCGGCCATCTGTGATGAGCCTCAGGTGGTCTGGTGGCTTGAGCAGATCAAAACCGGCCGCGCCGCCGGCACCTATCCGGTGACGCAGGCGGTAGTGATGGCGGCGCTGGGCGCGGGGCCGCGCGAGGTGGCGGTGATGCACCAGTACGGCGTGGCGATGACCATTCTCAGCGCCGCCATGCGCCTGATGCGCGTCACCCATATCGACACCCAACGCATCCTGTTTCAACTCAACCGGGACATCGACGTTTTTTGTGACGAAGCCGAACGCGGCGGCGTTGAACAAATGGCTTCTTACGCGCCGGTGACCGACGTCCTGGCCGCGCTGCACGTCGGCGCATTTACCCGACTGTTCAGCAACTAATGACAAAGGAACGAGCAGAGTGAAGAAAATTACCCGCATTGGCATCGGCGGCCCGGTAGGCTCGGGCAAGACTGCGATTATCGAAGTCATTACGCCGCGCCTGATCGAACGGGGCATTAGCCCGTTAATCATCACCAACGACATCGTCACTACCGAAGACGCCAAACAGGTCAAGCGCACGCTCAAGGGGATCCTCGACGAGGAGAAAATTCTGGGCGTGGAAACCGGCGCCTGCCCGCATACCGCGGTGCGCGAGGATCCGAGCATGAATATCGCCGCGGTGGAGGAGATGGAGGCCCGTTTCCCGGACAGCGATGTGGTGATGATCGAGAGCGGCGGCGATAACCTGACGTTGACCTTCAGCCCGGCGCTGGCGGACTTCTACATCTACGTTATCGACGTCGCCGAAGGGGAAAAGATCCCGCGCAAAAACGGCCCGGGCCTGGTGCAGGCCGACATCCTGGTGATCAACAAAATCGATTTGGCGCCGTACGTCGGCGCCAGCCTGGCGGTGATGGAGCACGATACGCGCGTGGTGCGCGGCGAGCGGCCTTATATCCTCACCAATTGCAAAACCGGTGAAGGCATCGACGAACTGGTGGACATGATCATGCGTGATTTCCTGTTCACCCACGCGCCGTCGGCGGCGGTATGACAGCGGTCAGCGAAGCGGCGAGGCGCGTTGCGCAGCTCGGCGCCGACGCGCCGGAATTGGCCGACTATCAGGATGAGCCGCCGCAGATGGCCAGCGGTGGCGTAGGCAAAACCGGTTATCTGCGGCTGGAGTTCGCGCTAAACGGGCATCGCAGCGTGCTGCGGCGGATGGAGCGGCGGGTGCCGTTTCTGGTGCAGCGGGCGCTGTATTGGGACGAGGCGCTGCCGCAGATGCCGTGCGTGTTCGTCATCTCCACCTCGGGGTGCATCTTGCAGGGCGATCGCCTGACGCTCGAGGTGCAGGTCGCTCCCCAGGCCTGCGGGCATGTCACCACCCAGTCGGCGACCAAGATCCACGCCATGGAAAATAACTACGCGGTGCAGATGCAGACGCTGACGCTCGAAGAGGGCAGCTATCTGGAGATGATGCCCGATCCGGTGATCCCTCACTGCGGCTCGCGCTTCATTACCGATACCCGCATTACGCTGCACCCCACGGCGACGCTGCTCTATGGCGAGATCCTGATGTCGGGGCGCAAACACCATCAGGCGGATCGCGGTTTCAGATTCGACGTTTACTCTTCGCGCATCAGCGCCTGTCGCCCCGAGGGCAACACGCTGTTTGTCGAGCGCTATGTGCTGGAACCGCATAAACACCCGCTGAACGGGGTCGGCGTGATGGGACCGTTCGATGTGTTCGGCAATGTGATCCTGCTGACGCCGCCCGAGCATCATCAGCGGATCCTCGATCGCATCGCGCCCCGCTATGACGAGGCTGAGGGGATCGCCAGCGGCGTCAGCCGATTGCCCAATGAGTGCGGGCTGATCTTTAAGGCATTGGGCAAAGAGGCGCGCCAGGTGAAGGCGGCGATTCGCGCTTTCTGGCGCGTCGCCCGGGAGGAAATCCTGGGCGTGACGCTGCCCGAGCCTTTTATCTGGCGCTAGTCTGCAGCGGGAAGCGGTCATGATGACAAAGTGGAGTTGGGCGGCGTTGTGCGCCCGCAGCAGAATAGCGGCGGTGACGGATGCGGTGCTGCGCGGCTGTTCGCAGGTGATGTTTCAAAATAACCCGTTGACCGGATTATTGTTTTTCATCGCCATTTTCGTGGGCGCCTGGGAAGAGGGGCTGCCGCAGGTGGCCTTCGGCTGCCTGCTGGGCACGGCGGCGGCGACGCTCAGCGCGGCGTGGTTGGTGGACGAGCGCGCAGCGTTGCGCACCGGTCTCTATGGCTACAACGGCTGCCTGGTCGGCGCCGCGCTGCCGACCTTTTTGCTGCCCTCTGTCTGGCTGTGGATCGGCGTGATCTTCAGCAGCGCGATCTCGGTGATCGTCACCGTCGGCCTCAATCGGCTGCTGCGTACCTGGAAGATCGCGGCGCTGACCGCGCCTTTCGTGCTGACCACCTGGACGGTGCTGCTGGCCAGCTACCCGTTCAGCCATCTGCGGCATGTGCGGTTGCCGCCGGCGGCCATCCCGGCCGACGGCGCGGTGTTCAACCCGCATCCCGAGCTGGCGGAGGTGTTGAGCGGTGCGTTGCACGGCGTCTCCCAGGTCTTTTTGTGCAGCAGCGTGAGCGGCGGCGTGCTGCTGTTGCTCGGGCTGGCGGTGTCGTCGCCGCGCGCGATGGCGCTGGGTTTTTTCGGCGCCTTGCTGGCGGTGATCACCGCGCTGGCGATCGGCGCCGATCCGCAGGCGGTCTTCGCCGGGCTGTATGCTTTCAGCGTGGTGCTGACGGCGGTGGCGCTGGGAGCCGTCTTCAACCCGCCCGGCCGGCGGGTGCTGATCTATACGCTGCTCGGCGTGATTTTCACGGTGCTGGTGCAGGGCGCGTTCAATACCTTGCTGGCCCCGCTGGGCATGCCGTCGCTGACCATGCCGTTCGTGATCGCGTCCTGGCTGTTTTTGAGCGCCAATCCGGCGGTGATCGCGGCGCGGCGCTAATCCATTGATTTCAACATAACGAGAAAACGGGAGTGTGGGTATGGCGGTAGTTTCCGAAGGATTGCATGGCGCGGCCCGGCGACGGGCGGTATCCCTGTTGCTGGGGCTGGTGGCGGTCAACGTCGTTGTCTGGCTGCTGGCGCTGGCGGTGTTCAAAGACAATGCCGCGCTGATGGGCACCGCCTTGCTGGCCTACAGTTTTGGTCTGCGCCATGCGGTGGATGCCGATCACATCGCCGCGATCGACAACGTGACCCGCAAGCTGATGCAGCAGGGCAAAACGCCGGTGGCGGTCGGTACCTTCTTCTCGCTCGGCCACTCGACCATCGTGGTGCTGGCCTCGGCCGCCATTGCCGCGACGGCGATGATGTTCAGCCGTCAGATGGGCTGGTTTCACGAAACCGGCGGCCTGATCGGCACGCTGGTGTCCTCGTTGTTTTTGCTGACGGTGGCCTTTATCAATCTGCTGGTGCTGATCTCCGTGTGGCGAGCGTTCCGGCAGGTGAAGGCGGGCGAGCTGCCAGCGCATCAATCGCTGGATCTGCTGATGAGCGGCGGCGGTGTGCTGGCGCGCTGTTTCCGCCCGCTGTTCAGGCTGGTGAACCAGAGCTGGCACATGTACCTGGTGGGTTTCTTGTTTGGCCTGGGCTTCGACACCGCCACCGAGGTCGGGCTGCTGGGGATTTCGGCCGCCGGTGCGGGCCATGGCATGAATCTGTGGAGCATCATGCTGTTCCCGGCGCTGTTCGCCGCCGGCATGGCGCTGATCGACTCCATCGACAACTTCGTGATGATTGGCGCTTACGGTTGGGCGTTCTCCAAACCGATCCGCAAGCTGTACTACAACATGACCATCACGGCGGCGTCGGTGATCATCGCGGTGTTTATCGGCGGCATCGAAGCGCTCGGGCTTATCGCCGACAAGCTGGCGCTGTCCGGCCCGCTGTGGGACGCCGTCGCGCGGCTCAACGATCATCTGGGGGAGATGGGCTATTGGGTGATCGCCGTGTTCATCTTCTGCTGGTTGGTGTCGGTGGTGAATTACCGCCTGCGCGGCTACGACAAACTGACGGTCAGCGGTTGAAAAGACGGGTGCTCGTGGATCCTGCCTGACACCATCGGCCAACGGGCGGGGCGAACCCCGCCGTTGGGTTGCCTTACCGTTCGGATTCGTAAGCCAAAGTGGCCGCAACCTCCGAGTCTCCCAGCCTGATGCGCAGTTCGCACAGCGAACCGCGGGTTAGCCAGATGAACGCGATCAGCGTCATACAGACGATCACCAGTTTAAGTACGACCCGTTTTTGCTGCATTTTTGACCTCCCTATCCTTGCCTTGCGGCGGGTAAGAGGCTAACCTGATGTTGCTTGGCATCAGAGTGGCCTCGGGTTGATAATATCGACTCGGGGCCTTTCTCTTTCTCTCCTTTGCCAAGGCTCCGGACAGAAAGATCCAGAGCACCCGCCGCGCAGTCTACTCGAACTTCCTTCCCGTGAAATCCGCCGTTGCGCCAACCTGCGGCGCGGTGCGCAGTTCGTGATGCAAGAAAAGAAAAAGGGGCGATGATGATCGCCCCTTGGATGCGTGGAGTGGGAATTGGCGTTAAGCCGCTTCGGTCTGCTGTTGGCGCTTAGACTGCGCCGCCGGCTTTTCCGGCTTGGCGGCCGCCAGCGCATCCGGCGCAAAGTCGTCCACGTTGATGGAGCGCAGACGGCTCTCTTCGGCTTTCACCAGGATCTTCGCCTCGTCGGCGCTGATCTTGCCTTCTTCCAGCGCGCGCTCCGCCAAACGATCCAGACGGGTGAACGGCAGGTTTTTGCCGACCGCCTTGCACAGGCGTTCGTGAATCGGCTCGGCGGCCATCACGTCGGCCAGCGCCGCTTCCAGCAGGCCGATTGGGTTATGTTCGCTCGGCGTCAGGTATTGGCCGCGCCCCAGGCGGCTGCGGGTGGCGGAAGGCACCTGCAGGATCTTGGCCAGCTGATGATCCAGGCGATCGGACGGTGCGGTATGCACGCGGCCGAACGGGAAGACCACGAAGCGCAGCGCGCCGGCGATAAAGCGGTTCGGGAAGTTGCGCAGCAGATCATCCAGCGCCTGTTCGGCTTTATGCAGGCTGTCTTGCACGCCCCAATGCACCAGCGGCAGATCTTCTTTCTGACGGCCTTCGTCGTCAAAGCGTTTCAGCACGGCGGAAGCCAGGTACATCTGGCTGAGGATGTCCCCCAGGCGAGCGGATATGCGCTCGCGGCGTTTCAGGCTGCCGCCCAGCACGCCCATGGAAACGTCCGACAGCAACGCCAGGTTGGCGCTCAGGCGGTTCAACTGCTGATAGTAACGACGGGTCGCGTCCTTGGTCGGCGTGGCGCTGGTGCGGCCGTTGGTCAGGCCCAGCCAGAAGCTGCGTACCTTGTTGCTGCCGACGTGGCCCAGGTGGCCGAACAGCGATTTATCGAAGGCGTTCAGATCGTTGTTCTGCGCCGCCGCCATTTCATCCAGCACATAAGGATGGCAGCGGATCGCGCCCTGGCCGAAGATCATCATGGTGCGGGTCAGGATGTTCGCGCCTTCCACCGTGATGGCGATCGGTGCGCCCTGATAAGCGCGAGCCAGGAAGTTGGATTCGCCCAGCATGATGCCTTTACCGCCGGCGATGTCCATGGCGTCAACGATCGACTGCTGGCCGCGGTGCGTACAGTGGTATTTGACGATGGCCGACAGCACGGCCGGTTTCTCGCCCTGCACCAGCGCGTAGGTGATCAGCGAAGCGGCGGCGTCCATCACATAGGTGTTGCCGGCGATGCGCGCCAACGGCTCTTCGATCCCTTCCATCTTACCGATGGAGATCTTGAACTGACGGCGAATGTGCGCGTAGGCGCCGGTCGCCAGGGCGATGGATTTCAGGCTGCCGGTGGAGTTGGACGGCAGGGTGATGCCGCGACCGACCGACAGGCATTCAACCAGCATGCGCCAGCCCTGGCCGGCCATTTTCGGGCCGCCGATGATGTAATCGATCGGCACGAACACGTCGGTGCCGCGGGTCGGGCCGTTCTGGAACGGCACGTTCAGCGGGAAGTGGCGGTTGCCGATTTCCACGCCCGGCGTGCTGGTCGGGATCAGCGCACAGGTGATGCCCGGGGATTCGTTGTCGCTCAGCAGGCGGTTCGGGTCATGCAGTTTGAATGCCAAACCCAGTACGGTGGCGACTGGCGCCAGCGTGATGTAGCGCTTGTTCCAGGTCAGGCGCATGCCCAGCACCTGCTTGCCTTGCCATTCGCCCATGCACACGGTGCCCACGTCCGGGATCGCGCCGGCATCGGAACCCGCTTCCGGGCTGGTCAGCGCGAAGCAAGGGATCTCGTCGCCGCGCGCCAGGCCCGGCAGATAGTGGTTTTTCTGTTCTTCGGTACCGTAATGCTGCAGCAGTTCGCCCGGGCCGAGGGAGTTTGGCACGCCGACGGTGATCGCCAGGATGCCGGAAACGCCGGCCAGTTTTTGCAGCACCATCGCCTGAGCGTAAGGGGAGAATTCCAGACCGCCGTACTCTTTCTTGATGATCATCGCGAAGAAACGGTGTTCTTTCAGGTACGCCCAGAGTTCAGGCGGCAGATCGGCCAGTTCATGGGTGATCTGGAAGTCGTTGGCCATGCGGCAGGCTTCTTCCACTGGGCCGTCGATAAACGCCTGCTCTTCTTCCGTCAGGCGTGGTTTCGGGTAGCTGTGCAGCTTGTTCCAGTCCGGCGCACCGCGGAACAGATCGCCTTCCCACCAGGTAGTGCCCGCGTCGATCGCTTCCTTCTCGGTGGTGGACATCGGCGGCATCACCTTGCGGAAGGCGCGCAGCGCCGGCGCGGAGAGCAGAGAGCGACGCACAGAGGAAAGGTTCAGCGGCAGCAGCACGATCGCCAGCGGCAGCAACAGCCAGAAGCTCCACAGGCCGATCGCGCCCATGGCGGCGGTGTACGCCACCAGGATCAGGCTGCTGAGGGTAAGGTTCACTCGGTGGTAGAACACCACGCCGAGGAGCGCCAGTAAAACGACAATACTAAGAACCATCATAAGAAGCTCCGAAGTAGTAAGAGGTCTGACCTGTTGTGTGTATGTAATAGGTTTTAGTACAAGGCAGAATTTTTATCAATGCGTTTACAGTTTAATTACAACTCAGGTCACAAACTGACAGCACCAATCATCAAAAACCTCTCCGCTTCCTTAACCGGCGCGCTGTTTGGCTGAGAATGCTTCTCGCTGTTTCCGCGATCCGGTACACTGCGGAGCGGAAGATTTGACGATAACAAGAGGTTCCTCATGTACCACGACCTTATTCGCAGTGAACTGAACGAAGCGGCTGATACCCTGGCGAAATTTATCAATGACGACGCCAACATCGACGCCATCCAACGCGCGGCGGTGCTGCTGGCGGATTCCTTCAAAGCCGGCGGTAAAGTGATTTCCTGCGGCAACGGCGGTTCCCATTGCGACGCGATGCACTTCGCCGAAGAGCTGACCGGCCGCTACCGCGAAAACCGCCCGGGCTACCCGGCGATTGCCATCTCGGACGTGAGCCACCTGTCCTGCGTCAGCAACGACTTCGGCTATGAGTATGTGTTCTCGCGCTATGTGGAAGCGGTGGGCCGCGAAGGCGACGTGCTGCTGGGCATTTCCACCTCCGGCAACTCCGGCAACATCATCAAGGCCATCGACGCGGCGCGCGCCAAGGGGATGAAAGTGATCACCCTGACCGGCAAGGACGGCGGCAAGATGGCGGGTTCCGCCGATGTGGAAATTCGCGTGCCGCACTTCGGCTACGCCGATCGCATCCAGGAGATCCACATTAAAGCGATTCACATCTTGATTCAGCTGATCGAAAAAGAGATGGTTAAGGCGTAATAGCCTTCGGGGGGCTGCAGCTCCCCATGAATAAGACTGCGGGCGCCGCATATATGCCGCGCCCGCACAGCCTGTGTCAGTGTGGTTAAGGAGTGCTGGCGATGTGTGAACTGCTCGGGATGAGCGCAAACGTACCGACCGATATCTGCTTCAGCTTTACCGGCCTGGTACAGCGCGGCGGCCGCACCGGGCCGCATAAGGATGGCTGGGGCATTACCTTCTATGAAGGGAACGGCTGCCGTACATTCAAGGATCCGCAGCCGAGCTTCAACTCGCCGATCGCCCGCCTGGTGCAGGACTACCCGATCAAGTCTTGCGCGGTGGTGTCCCATATTCGCCAGGCCAACCGCGGCGAAGTGGCGTTGGAAAACACCCATCCGTTCACCCGTGAACTGTGGGGCCGCAACTGGACCTACGCGCACAACGGCCAATTGAAAGGCTATCGCCAGCTGGATACCGGCACGTTCCGCCCGGTCGGCCAGACCGACAGCGAATATGCGTTCTGCTGGCTGCTGCACCAGCTGGCGCTGAAATATCCGCGCACCCCGAGCCAGTGGCCGGCGGTATTCCGCTACATTGGCCTGTTGGCGAGCCAGCTGCGCAAGAAAGGGGTATTCAATATGCTGTTGTCGGACGGGCGCTTCGTGATGGCCTATTGCTCCACCAACCTGTATTGGATCACGCGCCGCGCGCCGTTCGGCAAGGCGACGCTGCTTGATCAGGACGTGGAGATTGATTTTCAGCAACAGACCACACCGAACGATGTGGTCACGGTGATCGCCACCCAACCGCTGACCGCCAACGAAACCTGGCACAAGATTGAGCCAGGCGAGTTCGCGTTATTTCACTTCGGTGAGCGGCTTGTTCTGAGCGAAGGGGTTGGTGTTGGGCGTCGGGCTGGCTGACGCGTACTGCGTCATCATGCCGCCGCTGCTCATCAGCGGTTGACCCAAGACGTACTGGCCATTGACCACGCCCATTGTCGGCGGTTGGCGGTTCTTCGCGAAGTAATCGTAGCCCGGCTTCAGCTGGCGCCAGAAGGCGATATAGCTGGATGACGCATGGCGTTTCAGGTTCTGTTCGGTCATGCGAAACGGGTAGATGCTGATGTCGACGCGGCTTTGGCCATAGGCGAAGGCGGCTTCGACGTAGCGATAGATCTCATCCATATAGGTGTTGGTCATCGCGTAACAGCCGATCGATTTACATTCGCCGTGGATCATCAGATAAGCGCCGGAATAGCCCTGCGACTTATCGTAATCGTTAGGGAAACCGATATTGATCGCCCGATAATACTTGCTGTCGGGTTTCAGATGGCGCGCGTCAACGCTATAAAAGCCTTCAGGACTTTTAAAGTCGCCTTCACGACGTTTAGGACCCAGCCCGCCGGAGAAATTACAGATCGGGAACGTGTTGACCAGGCGGAATTCATTGCCCATTCTGGCATACAATTCCAGCTTGCGTTCCTCTTTGAAGATCTGAATATAGACCGGCGAACCCAATAATTGCTGTTTAACTACCGGCGCTTCGGGTACCTGCTCGCTGGCGCTGCAGGCCGTGATCATCGGCATAGAAACAAGCATCGCAAACAACAGCGCGATTTTGCTCATTATAATTCCTGCTTATATTTATCTGCCGGCGCAATCAACCTGGCCAGCATGCCACTGATTATTGTTTTTACTGCTGCAAAACACCGCCAGATTACCAGCGCGTTTATTTTTAGCAATACGTGATATGTATAAAAAAACGACAAAGCTCGATAAAAGTGAAATGACCGGCAGATTTTAACGATAAGTAGTGAAAAACAGGCGAAATTTAATTGCGTTTGCTTGACCCAAGTCACGACGGAACGCAGAACAATGTTGCGAACAATGTTAATATTCCCTCTTCAATTTAACGCGCGGTAGCGATTGAAGCGGCAGGGGTTATGGCATATAACCCGGCCGTTTTGGTGGTTATTTGGCTACAGGCCGTTAACACATCGATTATCACGCAAACAACGGAAAGGGGGGAATCAAGGGAATGCGCGTTACCCCATATATTCACTGCGAGAAAGTTCATGTTGGGCGTGCCGCCATGCGCACTGCCCGGCAATCCTGGCATCGTCCGCACCCGCCTCTGGGGCCGGTCAGACGTGTAAACCAAACTACATCGTATAAATCCTATGATTAAGATCAGAAAAGGGTTAGATCTGCCGATAGCCGGGGCTCCGGTTCAGGCGATCCAAGACGGCCCGAACATTCAGCATGTCGCCCTGCTTGGGGAAGAGTATGTCGGAATGCGCCCCTCCATGCTGGTGCAGGAAGGCGATACCGTTAAGAAAGGCCAGGCGTTGTTCGAAGACAAGAAAAACCCCGGGGTTTTCTTCACGGCTCCCGCCAGCGGCCGCATCGCCGCGATTAACCGCGGCGAGCGGCGCGTATTGCAATCGGTGGTGATTGCGCTGGAAAACGGCGGCGACGATCAGCTCGAGTTCGCGCACTACCCGCTGGGTGAACTGGCCCAGCTGCCGCGCGAGCAGGTCGAGAGCGAACTGATCGCCAGCGGCCTGTGGACCGCGCTGCGCACCCGCCCGTTCAGCAAGACGCCGGCTCCCGGCAGCGAACCGCGCGCCATTTTCGTCACCGCCATGGACACCCAGCCGTTGGCCGCCGATCCGCAGGTGATCATCGCCGAGCAGCAGGCGGCGTTCAACGCCGGGCTGGTGGTGTTGGCGCGCCTGACGGCGGGCAAGGTGCACGTGTGCCATGCCGCCGGCGCTTCGGTTGGCCAGCAGAGCGGCCCGCAGATCGCCTACAGTGAATTTGCCGGCCCGCATCCCGCCGGGCTGGCGGGCACCCACATTCACTTCCTCGAACCGGTCAGCCTGAAGAAAACCGTTTGGCACATCGGCTACCAGGACGCGATCGCCATCGGCACCCTGTTCACCACCGGCAAGCTCGACACCCGCCGGGTCGTGGCGCTGGCCGGGCCGCAGGTGACGCAGCCGGCGCTGCTGCGCACTCGTCTGGGAGCCAGCCTCGATGAGCTGACCGCCGGCCGCCTGAAAGAGGGCGAGAACCGGGTGATCTCCGGTTCGGTGCTGAACGGCATGCACGCAGCCGGGCCGAACGCCTGGCTGGGCCGTTTCCACTCGCAGGTGTCGGTGCTGGAAGAAGGGCGCGACAAAGAGCTGTTCGGCTGGATCGTGCCGTCGCCGAACAAGTTCTCCATTACCCGCACCACGCTGGGCCATTTCCTGAAGAACAAACTGTTCGCCTTCTCGACCACCACCAACGGCGGCGAGCGCGCCATGGTGCCGATCGGCAACTACGAGCGGGTGATGCCGCTGGATATTTTGCCGACGCTGCTGCTGCGCGATCTGCTGGCGGGCGACAGCGACAGCGCGCAGGCGCTGGGTTGTCTGGAGCTGGACGAGGAAGATCTGGCGCTGTGCACCTTCGTTTGCCCCGGCAAGTATGAGTACGCGCCGGTGCTGCGCGAGGTGCTGACCAAGATTGAGCAGGAAGGATAACCGATGGGCCTGAAGAATTATTTCGAGAAGATAGAGCATCACTTCACGCCGGGCGGCAAACTGGAAAAGTGGTACCCGCTGTATGAAGCGACCACCACGGTGTTTTATACCCCCGGCACGGTGACGCGCGGCGCTTCGCACGTGCGCGACGCCATCGATTTGAAACGCATGATGATCCTGGTGTGGCTGGCGGTGTTCCCGGCGATGTTCTGGGGCATGTACAACGTCGGCCAGCAGGCGATCCCGGCGCTGCACCATCTGTACAGCGGCGACGCGCTGCAACAGGTGCTGGCGGGCGACTGGCATTATCGCCTGGCGCAGTGGCTCGGCGCCTCGCTGGCGGCCGACGCCGGCTGGGTCAGCAAGATGGTGCTGGGCGCCTGTTACTTCCTGCCGATCTACGCCGTGGTGTTCGTCGTCGGCGGCTTCTGGGAAGTGCTGTTCGCCATTATCCGCAAGCATGAGGTCAACGAAGGCTTCTTCGTCACGTCCATCCTGTTCGCGCTGATCGTGCCGCCGACCCTGCCGCTGTGGCAGGCCGCGCTGGGCATCACCTTCGGCGTGGTGGTAGCCAAAGAGATCTTCGGCGGCACCGGGCGCAACTTCCTCAACCCGGCGCTGGCCGGCCGCGCCTTCCTGTTCTTCGCCTATCCGGCGCAGATCTCCGGCGATCTGGTGTGGACTTCCGCAGACGGTTTCTCCGGCGCGACGCCGCTGGCGCAGTGGAGCGCGGGCGGGGCGCACGGCCTGAGCAACGTCGCCACCGGCCAGTCCATCAGCTGGATGGACGCTTTCCTCGGCAACATTCCCGGCTCGATCGGTGAGGTGTCCACGCTGATGATCCTGATCGGCGGGGCGATTATCCTGTTCGGCCGCGTGGCCTCCTGGCGCATCGTCGCCGGCGTAATGCTCGGCATGGTGGCTTCCGCCCTGTTGTTCAATGCCATCGGTTCGGACACCAACCCGATGTTCGCCATGCCGTGGTACTGGCATCTGGTGCTGGGCGGCTTCGCCTTCGGCATGATCTTTATGGCGACCGACCCGGTTTCCGCCTCCTTCACCAATAAGGGGAAATGGTGGTACGGCATTCTGATCGGCGTGATGTGCGTGCTGATTAGGGTAGTCAACCCCGCCTATCCGGAAGGCATGATGCTGGCGATCCTGTTCGCCAACCTGTTCGCGCCGCTGTTCGATTACCTGGTGGTGCAGGCCAACATCAAGCGGAGAAAAGCCCGTGGCGAATGAAGCGAAAAATGACGGCATCGGTAAAACGCTGCTGGTAGTGCTGCTGCTGTGTCTGGTGTGTTCAGTGGTGGTGGCGGGCTCCGCCGTCGGCCTGAAGTCCAAACAGCAGGAGCAAAAGCTGCTCGATAAGCAGCGCAATATTCTCGACGTAGCCGGCCTGTTGCAGCCGAAAATGGAGAGCGAGCAGGTCAAGCGCCTGTACAGCGAGCGCATCGAACCGCGCCTGGTGGATCTGAACAGCGGCGAGTTTGTCGCCGGCAAAGCGGCGGCGTTCGATCTGGGCGCCGCGCTGCGCGACGACGCCAAAAGCGTGGCGCTGGCGGCGGGCGACGATCCGGCCGGCATCAAGCGCCGCAGCAACCAGGCGGAAATCTACCTGGTGCGCGATGAAAGCGGCCAGGTGAACAAGATTGTGCTGCCGGTATACGGCACCGGCCTGTGGTCGATGATGTACGCCTTCGTGGCGCTGGATAACGACGGCAACACGGTCAAGGGCATCACTTACTACGACCAGGGGGAAACCCCGGGGCTGGGCGGTGAGGTCGAGAACCCGTCCTGGCGCCAGCAGTGGGTCGGCAAGCAGCTGTTCGACGACAACGGCCAGCCGGCGATCCGCGTGGTGAAAGGCGGCGCGCGCCAGGGGGATGTGCACGGGGTAGATGGCCTGTCCGGCGCCACGCTGACCTCCAACGGCGTGCAGCATACGTTTGATTTCTGGTTGGGCGAGCACGGCTTCGGCCCGTTCCTGAAAAAAGTTCGTGAAGGAGCGCTGAAAAATGGCTGATTCCAAAGAGATAAAGCGGGTCCTGCTGGGGCCGCTGTTCGACAATAACCCGATCGCCCTGCAGGTGCTGGGCGTTTGTTCGGCGCTGGCGGTGACCACCAAGCTGGAGACGGCGGTGGTGATGACCATTGCGGTGACGCTGGTGACCGCGTTCTCCAGCTTCTTCATCTCGCTGATCCGTCACCATATTCCCAACAGCGTGCGCATCATCGTGCAGATGGCGATCATCGCCTCGCTGGTGATCGTGGTCGATCAGCTGCTGCGCGCCTATGCGTTCGAGATCTCCAAGCAGCTGTCGGTGTTCGTTGGCCTTATCATCACCAACTGCATCGTGATGGGGCGCGCCGAGGCCTACGCCATGAAGTCGCCGCCGATCGAGAGCTTTATGGACGGCATCGGCAACGGGCTGGGCTACGGGGTGATCCTGGTGCTGGTCGGTTTCCTGCGCGAGCTGATCGGCTCCGGCAAGCTGTTTGGCGTGCCGGTGCTGGAAACGGTGCAGAACGGCGGCTGGTATCAGCCGAACGGCCTGTTCCTGCTGGCGCCGAGCGCGTTCTTCATCATCGGCCTGCTGATCTGGGTGCTGCGCACCCTGAAGCCGGCGCAGATCGAAAAGGAGTAAAGGCCGATGGAACACTATATCAGCCTGTTTGTGCGCGCGGTGTTCGTCGAGAACATGGCGCTGGCGTTCTTCCTCGGGATGTGTACCTTCCTGGCGGTCTCGAAGAAGGTCTCGACCGCCTTTGGCCTGGGCATCGCGGTGACCATCGTGCTCGGCATTTCGGTGCCGGTGAACAACCTGGTCTACAACCTGATCCTGCGGGATGGCGCGCTGGTGGAAGGCGTCGATCTGAGCTTCCTCAACTTCATCACCTTCATCGGCGTGATCGCGGCGCTGGTGCAGATTCTGGAGATGATCCTCGATCGCTTCTTCCCGTCGCTGTATAACGCGCTCGGCATCTTCCTGCCGCTCATCACCGTGAACTGCGCCATCTTCGGCGGCGTGTCCTTCATGGTGCAGCGCGACTACAACTTCGCCGAATCGGTGGTGTACGGCATCGGTTCCGGCACCGGCTGGATGCTGGCGATCGTCGCCATGGCGGGGATCCGCGAAAAACTCAAGTATGCCAACGTGCCGGCAGGGCTGCGCGGTCTGGGCATTACCTTTATCACCACCGGACTGATGGCGCTGGGCTTCATGTCCTTCTCCGGTGTTCAGTTGTAAAGGCGGGAAGAATTTATGGAAATTATTTTAGGCGTAGCGATGTTCACCGCCATCGTGATGGTGCTGGTGTTGCTGATCCTGTTCGCCAAATCGAAGCTGGTGAACACCGGCGACATCGCGGTGGAAATCAACGGCGATCTGGATAAGAGCTTCCATGCGCCGGCGGGCGACAAGCTGCTCAACGTGCTCTCCAGCCAAGGGATCTTCGTCTCCTCGGCCTGCGGCGGCGGCGGCTCCTGCGGCCAGTGCCGGGTGGTGATCAAAGAGGGCGGCGGCGATATCCTGCCGACCGAGCTCTCGCACATCAACAAGCGCGAAGCGAAAGAGGGTTGCCGCCTGGCGTGCCAGGTGAACGTGAAGCAGAACCTGAAGATCGAGCTGCCGGAAGAGATCTTCGGCGTGAAGAAATGGGAATGCGAAGTTATCTCCAACGATAACAAAGCCACCTTTATCAAAGAGTTGAAGTTGAAGATCCCCGATGGGGAAGACGTGCCGTTCCGCGCGGGCGGTTTCATCCAGATCGAAGCGCCGGCGCACGACATCAGCTACGCCGACTTCGACGTGCCGCAGGAGTATCGCGGCGACTGGGACAAGTTCAACCTGTTCCGCTACCGCTCGACGGTGAACGACACCACGGTGCGCGCCTACTCGATGGCCAACTACCCGGAAGAAAAGGGCATCATCATGCTCAACGTGCGTATCGCCACGCCGCCGCCGAACAATCCGGACGTGCCGCCGGGCATCATGTCTTCCTATATCTGGTCGCTGAAGCCGGGCGATAAGGTAACCATCTCCGGGCCGTTCGGCGAGTTCTTCGCCAAGGACACCGACGCCGAAATGATCTTTATCGGCGGCGGCGCGGGCATGGCGCCGATGCGCTCGCACATCTTCGATCAGCTCAAGCGTCTGAACTCGAAGCGCAAGATCACTTTCTGGTACGGCGCGCGTTCGCTGCGCGAGATGTTCTATGAAGACGACTTCAACCAGCTGCAGGCGGAGAACGAAAACTTCACCTGGCACGTGGCGCTGTCGGATCCGCAGCCGGAAGATAACTGGACCGGCTACACCGGCTTTATCCATAATGTTCTGCTGGAGAACTACCTGAAGAACCACCCGGCGCCGGAAGACTGCGAGTTTTACATGTGCGGGCCGCCGATGATGAACGCCGCGGTGATCAAGATGCTCAAAGATCTGGGCGTCGAAGACGAAAATATCATGCTGGATGACTTTGGTGGCTAAATTGCGCGCATTGGCGACGAAGAACTGGCTGACGGGCGTGGCGCTGAGCGCCACCCTGCTGCTGACCGGCTGCGGGCCGGAACAGGTGGATCTGACGGGTAAAACCATGGGCACCTCGTATTCGATCCGTTACGTGACCGGCGACGATACGCCGTCGGCGCGCGAGATGCAGGCGGAGATCGACAAACGGCTGGAACAGGTGAACGATCAGATGTCCACCTACCGGCCGGATTCCGAGCTAAGCCGCTTCAACGCCAGCCGCGACATTGACCGGCCGTTCCCGGTTTCGCCGGCCACCGCCGAAGTGGTGCGCGAAGCGCTGCGCATCAACCGCGTCACCGATGGCGCGCTGGACGTGACCGTCGGGCCGCTGGTCAACCTATGGGGTTTCGGCCCGGAAGGGCGGCCGGACAAAGTGCCGAGCGAGGTGGAACTGGAGCACCGCCGCGCCTGGACCGGCGCCGACAAGCTGTCGGTGCAGGGCAGCGCGCTGGTGAAAAGCATCCCCGAGCTGTATGTCGATCTGTCGTCGATCGCCAAAGGATATGGCGTGGACGTGGTGGCGGAGTATCTGCAATCGCAACACGTGAAAGACTACATGGTGGATATCGGCGGTGAAGTTCGTACCCGCGGGCGCAACGGCGAGCAAAAGCCGTGGCGCATTGCCATCGAGCGCCCGACTGCCAGCGCGCAGCAGCAGGCGCAGCTGGTGATCCAGCCGGGGGAGATGTCGATCGCCACCTCGGGTGACTATCGCAACTACTTCGAGCAGGACGGGGTGCGCTATTCGCACACCATCGATCCGGTCACCGGGCGGCCGATCCATCATCGGCTGGTGTCGATCACCGTGCTGAGCCCGACCTGCATGACCGCCGACGGCCTGTCCACCGGCCTGAACGTGATGGGGCCGGAGCGCGGCATGGCGCTGGCCAACCTGCTCGGTATCCCGGTGTTCATGATCGTGAAAACCGCCGACGGGTTTGAGGAGCGTTATTCGGACGCGTTCAAACCCTATCTGAAAAAGCGTTCGTGAGGTTGCTATGTTGACGGTATTCGCCGCTACCTTCGTGTTGTTTCTGCTGATCGTCGGCGGCATGTCGCTGGGTTACGTGTTCAAACGCAAAAGCCTGCAGGGCAGCTGCGGCGGCATCACCGCGCTGGGCATGGAGAAAGTCTGCGACTGCCCGGAGCCGTGCGATGCGCGCAAAAAGCGCGAAGCCAAAGCGGCACAGCGGCGCGAGCAGTTGGACAAGCACCGCATTCTGTAGCGAAGCGAAAACCCGGCCTTGGCCGGGTTTTTTATTTGATAGGAAAAATGTACATCCTCTATTTTGTTCTTATCAAGCTTTAGGTCTTAAGGTTGATACAGCTCTCATTTTAAAAACATCCGGATTTTTCTGTTGCCTCTCAGTTGGTTAGCTCGTTGACTCGGTTGGTTGAAATATCGTCTTATTAGGTTTCTTTTGGATTTAGGGAGTTCCAGGATGGGACAGCAACAAGAAGGGATAAAACGGGCGTTAACGGTGGGTGAAATTAATTTGGCCCGTTCCGTGTTTGGCAGGTCAGTTTTCTATGAGAAGGTGTTTGTCCACTGCGATAGCTATCTGCCGTTTGGATTGCAAGCCAGCAGAACGGCGATGGCGCCCAACGGAGAAGTCTGGTTTAGACAAGCTTTGTATAAGGCTGATTTTTCCACGGCCGCTGCAGGTTTCCAGCATGTATTTATCCACGAAATGAGCCATGTCTGGCAGCACCAAAAAGGTATGTGGGTGAGAACCCGAGGTTTATTGAGTTGGGCTGCTGAATACAAATATCGACTCGATGGTAAACAGCTGTTGCATAACTACTCTATGGAACAGCAAGATTCTATCATCGCTGATTATTGGTTCCTGAAGAAGTATGGTTACACTATCTGGCTGGGCGCGATTAACAATGGCGTGAATTTTCAGGGCGTAACGGATAAAACGATCGCCAGAAAATACGAATATACGCTTTCTCAGTTTCTTAAGCAGAGGTAACAGGATGAACCGCATTATTTTGGTTGGAACTCTGGCTTTGCTGCTCGCCGGCTGCATGCACATGAACGATCCGAGGCCAGAAAACTACTTGGCCAACGCCACTGTCGTTGATAACCACGTCTGTGTGCGGGTTCAACCTGAAGGGGACGAGCGGTTGGCCGGCGTTATTATCGAAGAAATCGGCAACGCCAACGCTATCTTCGGCAAGCACTTCACGGATAACGAGATGCCTGCGGTCACCGCAGCTACGTGTATTCCCGACGATAATTATAAATTCGAAGACGGGAAGTCTTATGGGGTATCGGTGACGCTGTTGTCGCCGGATAAACGAAATAAAGGTCTTGAGCCTGCCGCCCGGCTATTCGGCGCTGGGTTTAGTGTTCGCAATGAAAATGGCATCATCCAGGTAGTTCCTGCTCACTAACGGATGTTGAAAGCCATAAGGGCATGAGGTGGGATGTCGAACCGCCTTATGCCGTAGCCGGTTATTTATTTCGCCTTGCGGAAGCTTTTCGCCTCGGCCGGCGAGTTGACCATCACGCCGTCGGCGCCCAGCGCCAGCGCCTGCTGATATTCCTGCGGCGTGTTGACGCCGAACAGAATGATGTGCGCCGGGCCCTGCGAGCGGAAACAGTCCATCGATTCTTTATCCCAGGTCAGAAACGCCTTCGACCGCCCTTCGCCGAGGGTGTACTTCTCCACCACTTCCACCTCGCGCTTCAGCTCCAGCCCGTACCAGCGCGGCTGCCGGTTGTCCGGTTTGACATCGCACTGGTGCGCCATGGTGACGTTGGCCAGCAGTGTGCGGGTTTCGTCGCGGCTTTCGAAGCGCGGGATGGCCGGCGGCAGCGCCTGCAGGTATTTGGCGTCCGTAGAGTAGACGCGGGTGCGATTCAGGCTGTCGGTGCTTTCCAGCGTCGCCAGCAGCGCCTGGCCAAACTGCGCCGGCTCGGCGTCCGGGGATTTGATGTCCAGATAAAAGGTGACGTGCGGAAACGCTTTAAGCACGTCGTCGAGCCGCGGAATGCCGATACCCTGGCCGCGGAACGGATGCGCATCGCCTTTGGCGAACGCCCAGCCGGCATCGGTCTCGGCCAACTGCGCGGCAGTATAGGCAGAAACCGGGCCCTGCCGGTTGGTCAGCGCCTTCAGATCCGAGGGGCGATACAGCACGATGACGCCGTCTTTGGATGCTTGCAGGGTGATCCAAACGGCGTCGGCGCCGTTTTTCAGCGCGGTTTCGATGGCGATGCGGGTGTTCTCCGGCGCATCGGCGGTGCCGCCGCGATGGGCGACGAGCGCCGGCGCGTGACCGGCGGCGGCGCTGGCCGCCAGCGCGCTCAGCGACAGTGCGGAAGCCAGCAGCCAATGAGAAAATCTGATCATGTAGAGTACCTTGTCGTTATCGTTGTGGTGAGCCGCACGGGATGGCGGAAATCATACTATTGAAAAATTAAGCTTTTTTAACAACGCGGAAATATCTGGCGGAAACGGCGCTTTCATCGAAGCCTGCGGCCTTGAGCTTTCGGTATCTGACTGTATACTTATACAGTGTTACTGGAGGGTGCGATGCGTAAAATCATTCATGTCGATATGGACTGCTTCTTCGCGGCGGTGGAAATGCGCGACGATCCCAGCCTGCGCGATATCCCGCTGGCGATTGGCGGCAGCGCCGATCGGCGCGGGGTGATCAGCACCGCCAACTACCCGGCGCGGCGCTACGGCGTGCATAGCGCCATGTCCACGGCGATGGCGCTCAAGCTGTGTCCGCATCTCACCCTGCTGCCGGGGCGCATGGCGGCCTACAAAGAGGCTTCGCAACACATCCGTGAAATCTTCGCCCGCTACACCCCGTTGATCGAGCCGCTGTCGCTCGATGAAGCCTATCTCGACGTGACCGACAGCCCGCAATGCAACGGTTCGGCGACGCTGATCGCCCATGAGATCCGTCAGGCGATCGCCGACGAGCTGAACCTCACCGCGTCGGCCGGCGTCGCGCCAATCAAGTTTCTCGCTAAAATCGCCTCCGAGATGAACAAGCCGAACGGGCAATACGTGATCACCCCGGCGCAGGTGCCGGCGTTTTTGCAGCAGCTGCCGCTCAGCAAGATCCCCGGCGTCGGCAAGGTGACCGCCAAACGGCTGGAGGAAGTGGGGCTCATCACCTGCGCCGACGTGCAGCAATACGATTTGGCGCAGCTGCTCAAGCGCTTCGGCAAGTTTGGCCGGGTGTTGTGGGAGCGGTGTCAGGGCATCGATCGGCGCGAAATCTCGGCGGAGCGGCTGCGCAAATCGGTGGGGGTGGAGCGCACGCTGGCGGAAGATATTCACGACTGGGAAGACTGCGAAACGCTGATTATCGACAAACTCTATCCCGAGCTGGAGATGCGGCTGCGCAAGGTGAAGCCGGATCTGCACATCGCCCGGCAGGGCGTGAAGCTGAAGTTTCAGGATTTTCAGCAAACCACCCAGGAGCACGTCTTCCCGGTGCTGAACCGGCAGGATTTGCTGGCGGTGGCGCGGCAGGCGTGGCGCGAGCGGCGCGAAGGACGCGGCGTGCGGCTGGTGGGGCTGCATGTGACGCTGCTCGATCCGCAGCTGGAGCGGCAGCTGGCGCTGCCTTGGGAATAAAAAAGCCGGCGAGTCGCCGGCTTTTTGCGTTAAGCGCGCAGATTACGCGCGCTCAGGGATCGCTTTCAGCAGCGAGGTCAGCAGCTTCCAGTACAGGCCGACGCTTTCGATATGCACTTGCTCATCCGGCGAGTGCGGGCCGGTGATGGTTGGCCCGATCGATACCATGTCCATGTTTGGATACGGCTTTTTGAACAGACCGCATTCCAGGCCGGCGTGGATCACCATGATGTTCGGCGTCTTGTCGAACAGATCCTGATACAGCTCGCGCACCAGGTGCATCACCGGCGAGTCGGCGTCCGGCTGCCAGCCCGGGTAGCCGCCCTTCGGCGCCACTTTAGCACCGGCCAGCTGGCCCAGCGCGGTCAGCATCTCGACCACGTAATCTTTGCCGCTGTCGATCAGAGAGCGGATCAGGCAGATGATTTCCGCTTCATTTTCGCTGGTGGTGACCACGCCGACGTTCAGCGAGGTTTCCACTACGCCTTTGACCGCGTCGCTCATGCGGATCACGCCGTTCGGCGTGCCGTTCAGCAGCGCCAGGAAGCGCTGCTGGCTGTCGGCGCTCAGCGCCAGCGAAGCGCTGGTGGTCGGCTCCAACAGCACGGTGATGTTCTTCTCTTTGGCGGAGAGTTCGTTCTGCAGCACGGCCAGGAACTCCTGGCTCAGCGCTTTCAGCGCGTCGGCTTTGTCCGCCGGCACCGCTACCACCGCGGAGGCTTCACGCGGGATGGCGTTGCGCAGGGTGCCGCCGTTCAGGTCCAGCACGCGCAGGTTCAGCGCCGCCGCATGGGCGAACAGGAAGCGCGCCAGCAGTTTGTTGGCGTTGCCCAGCCCGACGTGGATCTCGGCGCCGGAATGGCCGCCTTTCAGGCCCTTGAGGGTCAGCTTCAGGGTTTGGTAACCGGCCGGCACCGCTTCGCGCTGCAGCGGCAGGGTGGTGATGAAGTCGATACCGCCGGCGCAACCCATGTAGATTTCGCCTTCTTCTTCGGAATCGGTATTGATCAGGATGTCCGCCTGCAGCCAGTTCGGCTGCAGCCCGAAGGCACCGTCCATGCCGGCTTCTTCGGTCATGGTCAGCAGCACTTCCAGCGGGCCGTGCTCAACGCTGTCGTCGGCCAGCACCGCCAGGGCGGAGGCCATGCCGATGCCGTTGTCGGCGCCCAGCGTGGTGCCGCGCGCTTTCACCCACTCGCCGGCGATATAAGGCTGGATCGGATCCTTGGCGAAGTCGTGCACGGTGTCGTTATTCTTTTGCGGCACCATGTCCAGGTGCGCCTGCAACGCGACCGGCTTGCGGTTTTCCATGCCTTTGGTGGCCGGCTTGCGCAGCAGGATATTGCCGACCTGATCGCGCTCAGCGTGCAGGTTCTTTTCTTTGGCCCAGGTGAGGATGTGCTGCGCCAGCGCTTCTTCATGATAAGAAGGGTGCGGGATAGAACAGATCTTGGCGAAAATATCCCACAGCGGCTGTGGCGAAAGCTGAGACAATTCAGACACTATAAGTCTCCTGTGACGGCAGGCTCCGACAGGACGGGCGTGCCGCGCGGTTAAGGTGAGCGGGTATCTGTGCGTCGTGGCACGATCGTCAGAGAATATCACTTTATTTCCGGCGGTGCGCCCCCCGTATTGTGCGGTTTAAGCGCTTGATCACACGGCTTCGCGGCGGGAACGCTCGCTTTTTCAGCATCAATCACCGAAAAGCCGCGCGGCGGAAATCGCGAGGTTTTCCTCGGTACAGCTGGAATTCAACGCGGCCAGTCTCTATAATCTCGCGCAACCTTTTTTCCCCTGAACTATAAAGTAAGCCGCTTCACCAACCGGCTGGGACACGATTCTATGAGCGAAAAATACGTTGTTACCTGGGATATGCTGCAAATACATGCACGCAAGCTGGCGCACCGCCTGCTGCCTGCCGACAAATGGACCGGCATCATTGCCGTCAGCCGCGGCGGCCTGGTGCCGGCGGGCCTGCTGGCGCGCGAGCTGGGCATCCGCTATGTGGATACCGTCTGCATTTCCAGCTATGACCATGACAACCAACGCGAAATGAAAGTGCTCAAGCGCGCCGAAGGCGACGGTGAAGGCTTCATCGTGGTGGACGATCTGGTGGATACCGGCGGCACCGCGAAAGCGATCCGCGACATGTACCCGAAAGCGCATTTCGTCACCATCTTCGCCAAGCCGGCGGGCCGTCCGCTGGTGGACGACTACGTGATCGACATCCCGCAGGACACCTGGATTGAGCAGCCGTGGGACATGGGCGTCAGCTTCGTTCCCCCTATCGGCGGTCGCTAAGCCCAGCCAGTTCCAAGTCAACGCCCGGTTATGCCGGGCGTTTGTTTAATGATAAACGTGATGGCGTTTTCAGGCTTACCGAAGGCAAGATATAAAAAATCAGGAAAATCAATTTATTGATTTTCGGCCGTTGACCACAAAGGAGGAAAAACCACGCTTTTTCCTCCTTTGTCAGCCACCTGACGCCCGGTTATGCCGGGCGTTTGCGTTATCTTGGTTTATCCCGCCAGAGTTAGGTACACTACCTCCAGTTAAGTAGGCCTGTTGCGGCCTATCGCCAGATTTACGGAGGCTGTTGTTACCATGGCACAGGCCAACCTTTCTGAAATTCTTTTCAAGCCCAAATTCAAACACCCTGAAACCTCGACGCTGGTGCTGCGCGCGCGCAACAAAGTGAGCGCCGCCATGCATTCCGCATTGGAAGGCGACACCACCGGCAGCTGGTATCGCATGCTGAATCCGTTGCTGTGGGCCTGGCGCGGCGTCAGCCCGATCGAAATCCACGAAGTGTTGGCGCGCATCGCCGCCTCGGACGCCGAGCGCAGCAACCCGCAGCGGCTGGATACCGTGGTGGGCTACCGCAACGGCAACTGGATCTACGAGTGGATCCATCAGGGCATGCAGTGGCAGCAGCGGGCGACGGAGCAGCAGGATCCGCTGCTCGGCGGCGAGTACTGGCTGAAGGCCGCGAGCCTGTACAGCATCGCCGGCTACCCGCATCTGAAGGGCGACGAGCTGGCTGAACAGGCGGAGATGCTCGCCAACCGCGCTTATGAAGAGGCGGCGCTGCTGTTGCCGTATCAGCTGAAAGAGCTGGAGTTCCGCATCGAAGGCGGCGGTTGCGTCACCGGTTTCCTGCACATGCCCGAGAAGGGCGAGGCGCCGTTCCCGACGGTGCTGATGTGCGGCAGTCTCGATACGCTGCAGACCGACTATCACCGTCTGTTCCGCGACTACCTGGCGCCGCACGGCATCGCCATGCTGACGCTCGACATGCCGTCGATCGGCTCCTCCTGCAAGTGGAAGCTGACGCAGGACTCCAGCTACCTGCACCAGCAGGTGCTGATCCAGCTGGCCTCGGTGCCGTGGGTGGATCATCAGCGGGTGAGCGCTTTCGGCTTCCGTTTCGGCGCCAACGTGGCGGTGCGCTTGGCCTATCTGGAGCCGCAGCGGCTGCGCGGCGTGGCCTGCCTGGGGCCGGTGGTGCATCGCCTGCTGTGCGACAGCAGCACCCAGTTGAACGTGCCGGACATGTATATGGACGTGCTGGCCAGCCGCATGGGCATGGCTAACGCTTCCGACAACGTGCTGAAGGTGGAGCTGAACAGCTACTCGCTGAAAATGCAGGGGCTGCTGGGGCGCCGTTGCCCGACGCCGATGATCTCCGGCTACTGGGAGCGCGATACGCTCAGCCCGAAAGAAGAGTCGCAGCTGATCGTCACCTCTTCGGTGAGCGGCAAGCTGATCGCCATCCCGCGCACCCCGGTTTACGACAGCTTCCACCGGGCGTTGCTGCAGATGTCCGGTTGGCTGAAGGATAAAATGCGTTAATTAGTTGCTAAATTTTAACAATTTGTTAAAAAGAGTGGTCTACATTGAGGAGGTTAGAGAATGACGTTACCGAGTGGTCACCCTAAAAGCCGACTAATGAAACGTTTTGCCAGCTTGGGGCCGTACCTGCGTGAAGGGCAATGTGAGAACGACCGGTTTTTCTTTGATTGTTTGGCCGTCTGCGTCAATGTAAAGCCCGCTCCGGAGAAGCGTGAGTTCTGGGGCTGGTGGATGGAGCTGCAGGCGGAAGAGGCGCGCTTCACCTATTCGTACCAATTCGGCCTGTTCGACAAGGAAGGCAACTGGACGACGCAAAACATTAAGGATGATGAAGTGAACGCCAAGCTGGAAGACACCCTGCGCGACTTCCATCGCCGCCTGGGCGAACTGCTGGCGACCATGGAACTGGGGCTGGAACCCGCCGATGATTTCAAAGAAAAACTGATCAAACTCTCCGCCTGACCCCGTTTGACCACGTATTGTGCTGATTTCGCGTTGTGCCTGTTGGCATAACGCGTCTCTCCTGTTACAAAGACCTTTGCACTCTTCTTCTCATCATTACACACGGCAGAATTACTATGAACGGCAGCCAGACATTGGTTGTGAAATTGGGCACCAGCGTGTTGACCGGCGGATCGCTGCGTCTGAACCGCGCCCACATCGTCGAATTGGTGCGCCAGTGCGCGCAGCAACACGCCGCGGGCCACCGCATCGTCATCGTCACCTCCGGCGCCATCGCCGCCGGGCGCGAGCACCTGGGCTATCCCGAGCTGCCCGCCACCATCGCCTCCAAGCAGCTGCTGGCGGCGGTAGGGCAGAGCCGGCTGATCCAGCTGTGGGAACAGCTGTTCTCCATTTACGGCATCCACGTCGGGCAGATGCTGCTGACGCGCGCCGATCTGGAAGACCGCGAGCGCTTCCTCAACGCGCGCGACACCATGACGGCGCTGCTGGACAACCGCATCGTGCCGGTAATCAATGAGAACGACGCCGTCGCCACCGCCGAAATCAAGGTGGGCGACAACGATAACCTGTCGGCGCTGGCGGCCATTTTGGCCGGCGCCGACAAACTGCTGCTGCTGACCGATCAGCAGGGCCTCTACACCGCCGATCCGCGCAACAACCCGCAGGCCGAACTGATCCGTGAAGTGCACGGCATCGACGACGCGCTGCGCGCCATCGCCGGCGACAGCGTCTCCGGTCTGGGCACCGGCGGCATGGGCACCAAGCTGCAGGCGGCCGACGTGGCCTGCCGTGCCGGCATCGACGTGGTGATCGCCGCCGGCAGCAAGCCGGGCGTGGTGGCGGACGTGATCGAAGGCAAACCGGTGGGCACCCGTTTCCACGCGCTGGAAACCCCGCTGGAAAACCGCAAGCGCTGGATCTTTGGCGCGCCGCCGGCCGGTGAGATCACCGTCGACGACGGCGCGGTGGAAGCGATGATGGCGCGCGGCAGCTCGCTGCTGCCGAAAGGCATCCGCGAAGTGAAGGGCGACTTCTCGCGCGGCGAAGTGATCCGCATCCGCAACCTGGCGGGGCGCGATCTGGCGCACGGTGTCAGCCGCTATAACAGCGATGCGATGCGCATGATCGCCGGGCACCACTCGCAGGAAATCAGCGAGATCCTCGGTTACGAATACGGTCCGGTGGCAGTGCACCGCGACGATATGATTGTCAGTTAAGGAGTGAGCATGCTGGAGCAGATGGGGAAGGCCGCCAAGCAGGCCTCCTGGCAGCTGGCGGTGCTGAGCACGGCGAAGAAGAATCAGGTGCTGTCGGTGATGGCCGACAGGCTGGAAGCCAACAGCGAAGCGATCCTGCTGGCGAACGAACAAGACATGGCGCAGGCGCGCGCCACCGGCATGAGCGAAGCGCTGCTCGATCGCCTGCTGTTGACCCCGGCGCGGCTGGCGGCGATTGCCAACGACGTGCGCCAGGTATGCCGCCTGAACGATCCGGTCGGCCACGTGCTGGACGGCAACCTGCTGGACAGCGGGCTGAAGCTGGAGCGCCGCCGGGTGCCGCTCGGCGTGATCGGCGTGATTTACGAGGCGCGGCCGAACGTCACCATTGACGTCGCCAGCCTGTGCCTGAAAACCGGCAACGCGGTGATCCTGCGCGGCGGGAAAGAGACGCACAACACCAACCAGGCGACGGTAAAAGTGATCCAGCAGGCGCTGGAACAGTGCGGCCTGCCGGCGGCGGCGGTACAGGCGATCGACAGCCCGGATCGCGCGCTGGTGAACGAACTGCTGCGCCTGGATCGCTATGTCGACATGCTGATCCCGCGCGGCGGCGCCGGCCTGCACAAGCTGTGCCGCGAGCAATCGACCATCCCGGTGATCACCGGCGGCATCGGCGTGTGCCACACCTACGTGGATGCCGACGTCGATTTCGACAAGGCGCTGACGGTGATTGAAAACGCCAAGATCCAGCGCCCGAGCGCCTGTAACTCGCTGGAGACGCTGCTGGTGAACCGCAGCATCGCCGCCGAGTTTCTGCCGGCGCTGAGCGCTAAAATGGCGGCGGCGGGCGTGACGCTGCACGCGGCGGAAAATGCGCTGCCGTTGCTGCAGGGCGGCCCGGCGACGGTGGTGCCCGTGAACGAGGAAGATTACGACGATGAATGGCTGTCGCTGGATCTGAACGTGCTGCTGGTGGACGATATCGATCAGGCCATTGACCACATCCGCACCCACGGCACCAACCACTCCGACGCGATCCTCACCCGCTCGCTGAGCAGCGCCGAGCACTTCGTGCGCGCGGTGGACTCCTCGGCGGTGTACGTCAACGCCAGCACCCGCTTCACCGACGGCGGCCAGTTCGGCCTGGGCGCGGAAGTGGCGGTGAGCACCCAGAAACTGCACGCCCGCGGCCCGATGGGCTTGGACGCGCTGACCACCTACAAGTGGATTGGCTACGGCGACGATCTGGTGCGCAGCTAAGGCCGGATTGCGGTCATAAAGAGGTCAGGGCGCACTATGCTGCGCCCTGATTGTTTCTGGAAAAGGGGGACTGCACGACAGTCTGGTTGCTTGCAAAACAACCAAACGCCCCGGCGGGCTATTGACTCATTTCGCGCGCAGGTCTACCTTGTTCAACGCACTTCCGGCTTGCCCCGCAGGCCCGGCTCGATGCCGATATAGCTCAGTTGGTAGAGCAGCGCATTCGTAATGCGAAGGTCGTAGGTTCGACTCCTATTATCGGCACCATCTCCTCTTCCTGTAATGTCCGAGCAAGTACATAAAAATCTTTAAAAACATATCGATAATGATTTTATTGTCCGTGTGCTTCCGAGGTTATCCCGTAGAATCCAAATTTAAATGTGTGTAGCATTGTGTATAACTTTGTTCGGTATGGAAATTCTATACACATGCGTCTCAATGATATGCAAATACGTCGTGCCAAGTCAGGTACCAAATCTTATACACTTGGCGATGGTTTAGGCTTATCTCTTCTAGTTGAACCCAACGGCAGCAAAAGCTGGCGTTTCCGCTACCGCTTTGGCGGTAAACCAAAAATGATTTCTTTTGGTGTTTATCCAACTGTCACATTGGCTGAAGCGCGTAAAAAACGTGATGAGGCCAGGAGAATAGTGGGTGAAGGGCGTAATCCTAGTGACATTCGTAAAGAGCAGAAATTAGCTCAACAAGTAGGTGATGGAAACACGTTCGAAGTTATTGCTAAGGAATGGCATCAATTGAAGTCGGCTAGATGGTCGGCTGGATATGCTTCTGACATCATGGAAGCCTTCAGAAACGATATTTTCCCTTATGTAGGGCACAGACCAATTTCCGAGATAAAGCCTCTTGAGTTGCTTAACGTGCTTCGCAAGATAGAAGCACGTGGTGCATTAGAGAAAATGCGTAAAGTCCGGCAGCGTTGCTCGGAGGTTTTTCGCTATGCAACCGCGACAGGCCGTGCTGAGTTTAACCCGGCAGCTGATCTTTCTAGCGCATTAGAGGCTCATCAATCTAAGCATTTTCCATTCTTGGTAGCCAGCGAGATCCCAGATTTTCTCGTCGCACTCGAGGCGTACTCAGGCAGCAAATTAGTTCAATTGGCAACTAAATTGCTAATGATCACAGGGGTTAGGACTATAGAGCTGAGGGCTGCATTATGGGAAGAATTTGATCTAGTTAACGCTATATGGGAAATTCCTGCTGAAAGAATGAAAATGCGGCGTTCACATCTTGTACCTTTATCTCAACAAGCGTTAGATATACTGCAGGAGCTGAAAGTGATGACAGGAAACTATAGTTATGTCTTCCCGGGGCGGAACGATCCGAACAAGCCTATGAGCGAGGCAAGTATTAATCAGCTAATTAAGCGTATAGGCTACGGTGGACGAGTTACTGGGCACGGATTTAGACACACGATGTCTACGATACTGCATGAAAAAGGTTTTCAATCAAGTTGGGTTGAGATGCAGTTAGCACATACGGATAGGAACACTATTCGTGGAACTTATAATCATGCTATATACATTGATGAAAGGCGAGAAATGTTACGTTTTTATTCATTAATGATATTGAATGGATAAAATATGAGTGAAATAAATAGTATTAATAGCTATAAGACAGTGCTAAAGGAAGATTATGACTCATGTATTGATACGATAGAGCATGAACACAAGTTAAGTTCTGTTAAGGCTAATCTTAGGTTTCATCATTTTAAATTTAGCGCCAATGGAACGCCCATGGTGAATAATGTTGCGGAAATGCTATATAATTATATTGTTGATTTTTGCATTTCAGCAAAAAATAGAGATGGAGAGCTTAATACAAGACAGCATGCCAGATTAGTTAAAGAGGCTAGAAATTTATTTAGGCATCCTGACATTGGTTCTGGAAATAATGATAAAACAGGAGAGGCCGGTGAGGCCTTATTGTTTTTTTTGATGGAAGCGGTCCTTGATGCTCCACAGGTTGTTGCAAAAATGGAGCTTAAAACCAACAGTAATGATGAAGTTAAAGGTTCTGATGGTATTCATATTAAATGGTGTGAGCAAGATAATGTAGTAGATTTTTACTTTGGTGAAGCTAAGCTTTATCAGCAAATATCATCCGCAATGGACTCTGCGTTAACTAGTATCAATGATTTTCATGACGATGAAATGTATAAGCATGAATTCTCAATGGTAACGAAGCATTTTAAGTATGCAAATGAAAATATAAGAAAAGAAGTTGCTAGTCTGATTTCTCTAGGAGAACCTAGTGAAAATGTAAGGTTAAATCATGCATGCTTGATTGGATATGATTGGAAAGGATTTAATGAATTGATTGGTGATTCAGAGCACCCGCTAAGTCATCAGTTTAGAGATAAGTTTAAAGAGGATTTCCCACGAATAGTTTCCCTTATTGAGGGTAAGTTTTCAAAGTTCAAGTATAAACATTTACGGTTTGATGTTTTCTTTATACCATTTTTATCTGTTTCTGAATTCAGAAATGCATTCAATAAAGCATTAGATTAAAAGAGGGGTTTCATGGATTATTTAAATGCTTTGTATGAGAAATTAGTTAAAATAAGCATGTTCAATATATTCGGTGAAAACTCTCCAAATATAAAGAATGTTTCTCTGTCAGAGTCTGAGGTATATAAACTTCTTTCTTACTCGTCAATGTTGGCATTGTCAACTGAAGATGATGATGTCATAAAATCCTATGAGATTATCAGTAGAGCTGTTGAGGTGTACGGAGATAGCTATAGTAGAGTTTTAGCATCATCAGACTTTATCCTTTCTAGAATAGGGAATTTCCCTGGAAGAGAGTTGCTGAGAAAAAGATTCTTAAATGGCGATAGCCCTAAGTTAAACTTTTCTCTTGCGTTAGAGAGAATTGCAAGGGAAACAGAAAATATTATTGATGGTGATATTCCGTTAACTGACTTTCAATTTAATCTATATACTCTCCTAAATAAGAAGAATGTGCTGAGTTTTTCTGCCCCTACTTCTGCAGGTAAATCATTTGTCTTATCTTTAGATATAGTTAGACGGATAAAGAAACACAATAAAGAATGTGTCGTTTATATTGTACCGACGAGGGCACTTATTTCCGAAGTTTCAGCTAAGCTTAGGCAGTCATTTTATGATGAGGGAATGAAAGATGTTGCTATTCGTACGGTTCCCTCAGCTATAGAAGTAAATAATATTAGAAATGGACTTGTATACGTATTGACTCAGGAGAGACTAAGTAGTTTGATTTCTGATGGGTATGGGAAAGAGTTTTTTATAAACTCACTTGTAGTCGATGAAGCACATGAGATCCAAAAAGGTAAAAGGGGCATAATACTTCAGAATGCAATTGAAACTGTTATTGATTTATACCCTAATGTATCATTGCTGTTTTCTAGCCCTCTAATTAAAAACCCTGAATATTTTATTGAATTATTTAAAGTTAATGGGTCTTCATCATTTTTTATCGAGAACGTATCACCAGTATCTCAGAATGTGATTCTTGCATCACCTATAAAGAATAAGATTAAGCAAGCTAATATATCATGTTTGTATAATGGTGGGCGTATGGATCTCGGTTCCGTTAATTTGGGTTTCTCCTTTCGGGGTGGGGCTAAAGATACCCATCCTAAATTTGCGAAATTTATTTCTAAGGGCGAGGATGCCATCATAATTTTTTCTGATGGACCAGCTAATGCTGAAAATGTAGCAATTGAATTGGCATCGTTGTGTGATGACTTCGAACTTACTGATAGTCTTCATGAATTTGTAGAGTTTATTAAATCAGAAATCCATGAAAACTACTCTTTGGCATATTGTCTTTCATATGGAGTAGGCTATCACTATGGTGATATGCCTGCGATTATCAGGACTGGTATAGAGCAGTTGTTTAAATCAGGTGATATAAAATATATTGTTTGTACAAGCACCTTGCTTCAAGGAGTAAACCTTCCTGCGAAACATATCATTGTTGAAAATCCATATAGTGGCCGAGAGCCAATGAGACGCTCCGACTTTTTAAACTTATCGGGAAGGGCTGGAAGGTTATTAAAGGAGTTTCACGGAAATGTTTGGTGTATATCCCCTGACAAGTGGGATGTTAAGTCGTTTGAGGGGAATAAACTCCAAGAAATCACATCAGCAATGTCTAATGTGATGTATGATGGTGGGGAGATTATTCTTAATTTGATTGATAATATTCATTTGGAGGGTAAAGATAAAGAGTTAGCGGAGGTTGCATATGCTAAGTTATATCATGAGATTAAAGATAATGATATTAGTGCACCTTATTCATTAGGTTATGATTTGTCTGGAGATCCTGCTGAAATTTTAGAGTACAACTTCGAGCACATCAGAAAGATGACGGTAACTGTTCCTGCGGATATTTTAAGGGTTCATAAAACAGTCAGGCCAGAGCATCTCCAGTACTTGTATGATTTTTTGATTTCTTTAGAGGATGTTCGTGAGTTGAAATTATTTTCACCGATGAGAGCGGGCGGGAAGGCGTGTATCGATAGGGCTATTGAGATTATTAGGGATATATTTGATTGGAGAATAACTGAGAGGCAGGCAAAGTTCGTTAGCATGTTGGCTTATCAATGGATGACTGGTGTTACAATGGCTAGGATTATCGCTTATCACGTAAATAGAGATAAGGGCGTAGTTAAGCCTGATAATGTTGATGAGGATAAGGATGGTTTTATAACTTTTCAAAAGAGGGTTACAAGAGTTGTTAGGCGGGTCCTAAAAGCTTTGGAGACACATGTTCGATATGAATTGGTGCGTTACTTATCTATCTACAGGGATGTTTTAGTCTATGTTCTTAAGGTAAGAGGTTATGAGGAAGATGCCGATAAAATAGAGAATATTGCTGCTTATTTAGAGTTCGGCTCTTGTGATGCTACTGTATTAAATATTATGTCTTTAGGTATGTCGAGAACGACAGCAATTATTTTGAGTAAGAAGATAAAGTTTGGTGCTGGATTGTCTGCGGATCAATGTTTGGAGATCATAAAGAAGCATAAATTATCCGCTTTAGGGCTTCCTATGCTATGCCATAATGAGGTGTATGAGTTGGTCAGAGTATCTTGATTTCAGTGTTTATTCAGTCTGCGCGCAATACTTCCCCCGCCTCGCCTGCGCACTTCATGTGTCGCTTTTCATGCAGTTGCATGAACGGCCGCAGGCCGCGCCAGTACTGGGGCGGCAGGGGATGAAAAGTGCATTTTCTTGCATGCAAAATCATGCACCCTATGCATGCACGCGCAATTTGAGGCTGGCTAGCCAGGAAAAAGGCTGTTTTGGGCGAGGCGGAAGGGGAATGCCCCGCGATGCTGTCGAGAGCAGCAGTGCGGAGTGTGATTAGTGCAGGGTTGGATTGTTGTTGTAGCGGCGATAGCGGTTCAACGTCCGTTTCTCCGGCAGCGGCAGGGCGTTCTCATCGACCGGTTGCGCTTGTATCGGCTGGCACAGGATTTTATCGACGCTTTCCACCGTCTTGAATGTGCAAGAACAGGTCAGGCTCTGACATTGATAATACGCCTCTTTCGTCCGCTCCGTGATATAGCGACTGGTGCGGGTATAGGACGCATGAGTGCACAGCGGGCAGCGCATCATGATTTGGCCCCTTTCTGCTGCATGCATTGACGTTTTTCCGCTAATTCTGTTACCCCTTGCATCTGGCGCATCGAGCATCTTTGTCGCTCCCGCAATACGCCGGTTTCTTGCGGTATCGTCAGGCCAATCTCATTCAGCACTGGGTGGTCGATATTTTGCGTAGCCATGGTAGCGCGAATGCGGCCTTGTAGTGCGCCCTGTACCTGTTGCTCAATCATTTTCATCGGATTGTCCGCATAGACGCCGTAAGCCCGTGAAGCCAGTGCACACGCCTTGATAACGTCAGGGCTGATTAGCGCCTTGCTCAGCGCATCCACGGCCTGATGCCTCGCATGAGCTGCAAAGGTCGTGAGGGCGTCTTTGTGCGCGCTCACCACCTTCGGGGCTGTGCCGCCGCAGTTGAGGTGAAGCTGCATTTTGTCCAGCTCCATCTCCTCAATCAGGCCGTCGAACTCTTTCGCCATCTCCCGCTTGGAAATCCGGCTGTGGTGTTGCGCTTGCAGTTCCGGCGTCATTTCTCCGTGCAGTTTGCGAAACAGGGTGCGCCACTGGCTTTCTGCCTCCTGGCTCTGCACTTCGGTGTCTTTCTTCTGTTGGTGGCAGCGGGCAATGCCGGTTACGACGTCGGTCAATGCCTGATAGTTTTTGTCGTGGGCGGCGCGAGCGTAACGCAGGGCTTGCAGTTTATCGGTGATGTATTTCGGTAAGGCGGTGGTGCTCATGGTCATGTCTCCGGTGTCAGTCAATGTGAAGCTGTTCTGCTGACCGCCGTACAACATCGCCATTCATCCCGGTTGGACTGTCCCCAGGACAACAGCCCTGAGCACTGATGACAAAACCATCAAGCCATTTTTAGTTTTACCTAAAACTATTCACTACTGTTCACCTAAATAAAAAATATAGATAAATCAGTAAATAATAGGATGAACAGTTCTCACTAAACTCTTCACCCGGTGTTCACCACTGTTCACCTGGCCCACAACGCCCTTTTCCCTGGCTAGCAGTGGTTAGTCTGTTTATACCCATTTATTAGCAATGAATTCATTGTTGAAAACTATGGGGTAATGTTGAGGAGTGGTAAGGATTGCTGAGCCATTATAATTTGTTGTTTTTATGACCATTTCTTAATGAGCCACACAACAACGCCTTGTTGCCCCCCCGGTAAATATTCACATAATAGGGCGCTACCGAAGTTCACACAGTCCCGGCCAGCGTTGGCCGGACACAAAGAGGTAGCGTTTTATGTTGACCGTATCCCCCCCCGCCCCATCCACCCCGTCGCCGGTTATTCCTGGCAGTTACACCCCAGGTGGGTCCTAATTACATTGGCATGTGGGTCATTTTTACATCGGTACTAACATGTACGAGATGATGAGCCGCCGGCAGTTCCCGGCCCAGGTCTCCCTCGGCGGTAAAAACGTCGCCTGGCTGGCCTCCGAGGTCGAGCAGTGGATGGACGAACGTATCGCTAACCGTCACCAGGGGGCCGCCGCATGATGCAGTTAACCTTGGGTCGCCAGCACTTTACCCTGAGCGACAACGACGCACTGTTTGTGGCGGAAGCTATCCTGTTACAACGCAAAGAGCCTGGCGTCGTCTTGCCGGAGCACCGTAGCGAAAAGCACGGCGTTATTCGTCTGGCGAGTCGCCAGGCCGAGCCGCGCCTGTTCCGTGCCGGGCCGGTGCCGCTGACCTGCGCGGCGACCGATACTCGCAACGACCCGCTTACCGACTGTTGATCACTATGCGATCGATTGAACGTCCGGGGGCGTCTTACGGCTTGCTCCCACATCCGGCCCTGCGCTATAGTCCCCCCGCTGCCGCAAAATCGGCAGCCGGGCGTGAGAACCCGAGTTACTTATTGGCGACACAACACGCGCCAGGCGTGTTTTTTTATGTCGTGGCCTTTGTGCGCTCATTTTTTGCGCGGTGGATGTTATGCTATCGCAGCAGTCAATCAATGGTGGCTCAGGCGGGGCAGCCTTCGGGCTGGCCGGTTTCCAATAAGGCCGGTTTCTCACCCCCGTCTGGGCTACCACCCTTGCGTGAGAACTTCGGTGGTAGCAATAACCAATACTTATTGGAGGCTGCCACCATGGCTACGACCCTCATCCCGACTCACCCGACATTCTGTTTCCTGTTTGCGGCCGTACGCCGTTCTGCGCTGACCGCTTCACCGCGTATGGTGCGCACCGTGGCGGATTCTGAGCACAACGCCCGCCGCGTGCTGGCCCGTGATTATGTGTTGTCCTTTGCCGGTCGTTTGCCGGTTAAGGCGGCAGCATGAACACCCTGGCCGACCGTTACTACCGCGACACCCATTACCCAATCCCGCACGCCGATTTTCTGCGTCTTCAGCATGCGCACGCCACCGGCGTGCTGTTCCTCGACCTGCTGGACACCCTCGACCTGCTGGATACCCTTGACCTCAGCGGGCAGCGCCCCGATGCCGTGCAACAGGCATCGTTTGCTTCGGTCATTGCCTTGCTGACCGACCAGCTCGGCCACGTCGTCAACACCTGTGAAACCCAAATCCTTGCCCGCATGGAGGCCACCGCCGCATGAACACTGCATCCTGTTTACCGATTGAAGTCCGTACCGCCGTTTTCCGCCGCGCCGTGGCGCAAGCCTATCTGGACACCTGCGCCTTTTACCGGGTGAGCCTCGGGTACACGCTGGACGAGCTGCAGATGACGATTGCGTTGCGTTTGGAGGGGCACTTTGTGCGTCAGTACGGTGCGGAGGACGGCATGGATATGGCGTGCACCATGCTGAGTGACATGGTGCAGCCGGACGTTTTGGTGGCCGCACCGCGCCTGACCGCGCTGGGGCAAAAGATGATGGACGAGCTGTGCTGCGAGCGCCTGTCGGCGGCACAGCACGCTACCGTACACTGAGGAGAAGAGCATGAGCGCCCACTTCGTTTCCCAGACCGTACGCACCGCCACCGGCCACTGGCCGGTGATACTCCCGGCCCTCGGCATTGCCTTGCAGCCAAACGGCAAGCCGCAGCCGTGCCCGACCTGCGGCGGTAAAGACCGTTTCCGGTTCGATAACCAGGACGGGCGCGGCACCTGGTTCTGCAATCAGTGCGGGGCCGGTGACGGCCTCAACCTGGTGGAAAAGGCCCTATCACTGTCTGCCCGGGCTGCCGCCGAACAGGTGGCTGCCGTGATGGGAGAAAACACCAACGCTGTGCCACCGGCCGCTGAGACTGGTCATTCAACGAAAGATAAGGCCGAGTTTCAGCGCAAGGCCGCCAGGCAGGCGCAGGCTCTGGTGGCTGCCGCGCAACCTCAGACCGGCAATGCCTATCTGAGCGCCAAAGGCTGGCCGGAGGTGGACACCCTGACCTTGCAGGGCCAGTCGCTGCGCGTTGGCGGTATCACCTTCCAGCCCGGCGACCTCTTGTTGCCGCTGTACAATGCCGGGGGTGAGGTGGTCAACGTGCAGCTGATTAACGCCAATGGTGACAAACGCATGCTGGCAGGCGGGCAGGTGAAAGCCGCCTGCCACACCCTGGGCGGCCCGGACAACGCGGTTATCTGGCTCACCGAAGGCTACGCCACCGGCCTCACCGTGCACCGCCTGACCGGTGAGACGGTGTGCGTGGCGCTCAGCGCCAACAACCTGGCGGCGGTGGCGGAGCAGCTGCGCAGCCACTACCCGGATGCGCGGCTGCTGCTGGCGGCCGATAATGACCGCAGCGGCACCGGGCAGATCCGCGCCGCCGAGGCGGCCACACTCAGCGGCGGTATCCCGGCGCTGCCGCCCACGGAAGGCGACTGGAACGACGTTTATGTCCGGGAAGGGTCAGACGCTACGCGTGCCCAGCTCCAGGCGTTCAGCCAGCCGCCGCAGCCCAGCCCGTTCGACACGCTGAGCGATGCCGACCTCAAAGCCATGAGCGCCAGTGAGAAAGCCGAACTGCTGGCCGAACATTACGGCAACACCCTGGCGGTGCCGCCGGTGGGGGAGGAGCTGTGCCGCTATACGCGCGGCGCCTGGCAGGTGCTGCCACACCGGCAACTGAGCCGTGAGATTGCCGCGCTGTTCCAGAAGGTACGCGCGCCGTTCTCCGCCGCCGGTATCAACAGCATTTTGGACACCCTCAAACTGATGGTGCCGCAGATGGGCGACCCGGCTCGCCGGTTGATAGGCTTTCGTAACGGCGTCTTTGATACCGTCAGCGGGCAGTTTAGCGCCCACCGGCAAGAGCACTGGCTGCGCACCGTCAACAACGTGGACTACACGCCGCCGCGTGCCGGGGAGAACCTGGCCGACCATGCACCGCACTTCTGGCAGTGGCTGACGCGGGCCGCCGGGGGGAGTCACGACAAACAGGAGCGTATTCTCGCGGCACTCTTTATGGTGCTGGCCAACCGCTACGACTGGCAGCTGTTCCTCGAAGTAACCGGCCCGGGCGGCAGCGGCAAGAGCGTCATGGCGGCCATCGCCCGGTTGCTCGCCGGGGCCGACAACACCACCTCCGCCACCATCGACAACCTGGAGTCGGCGCGCGAACGGGCTTCGGTGGTCGGTTACTCGCTGATTATTCTGCCCGACCAGGAGAAGTGGAGCGGTGACGGGGCGGGCATCAAGGCCATCACCGGTGGCGATGCGGTCGCCATCGACCCCAAATACCGCGACGCTTACGCGGCGCACATCCCGGCGGTGATTTTGGCGGTCAACAACAACCCGATGCAATTCAGCGACCGCAGCGGCGGCATCTCGCGCCGCCGGGTTATCCTGCCGTTCCCGGAAGCTATCGCCCCCGAAGAGCGCGACCCGTTGCTATTGGCGAAGATCACCGAAGAGCTGGCCGTGATTGTGCGTCACCTGATGCAACGCTTTGCCAACCCGAATGACGCGCGTGCACTGCTCCAGGCGCAGCAAAATTCGGCGGAAGCCCTGGAAATCAAACGACATGCCGATCCGCTGGTCGATTTTTGTGGTTACCTGACGGTGCTGGGTACCCCGGAAGGGATGATGATCGGCAATGCCAACATCACCCCGCCGAACCCACGTCGCTACCTGTACCACGCCTACCTGTCGTTTATGGCCGCACGGGGGTATCAGCACGTGATGAACCTGACGGCGTTCGGCCAGGCGGTGCCGCAGACGCTGAAAGAGTACGAACACACGTTGCTGAAACGCCGTACCAAGCAGGGAATACAGACCAACCTGATATTGAATGACGACTGCGAAGCGGACTGGTTGCCGAAGTGTGGCGCCGTGTGACAATGAGCGAGTCGATCGGCCGGGCCGATCAATAGGCATTTATTGATCTGTCGAACCCATTGGACGCTCAATCACCACGCCGCCTATAGTGGCAGTGACCCGAATACACGCAGCAACACCAGGGCATCCTATCGGCCGCTGAACGGCCAATATCATAACGACAAGCGCTCCCCAAACCGGCTCAGGCCGGTTTTTTTGTGCCTGCGTTTCAGGCTGTTCACCCTGTAGGTGAACAGAGGTGTACACCGAGAAGGTAGCTATACACCCATCAATGCATTGAAATAAAAGGATAAAATCAAAAGGTGTATAGGGTGAACAGTTTTCCTATAAATCTTTTTTTAATATGATGAGCGCTGGGCTAGTGCTAATTGCTTATAATTTATTCTATGTATTGTGCACCATTTTATTGTGTATAGGTATATGTATAGACTTCTGTTTTGTGATTATAAAAATCGTTTTAAAACAGTTGATTACTTTCTTTGTTTCGCTCCTATTATCGGCACCATCTCAATATCCCAGACATTCGAGAAAGCAAAAGAATTCTAAAAGACAGTCGCATCACAATGTATTTGAGAAAGCCACCGGTTGGGACTAAGCGAATAAGATCGCGTGTGGCTGGCGACAGAAAATGTCGTTGATTGTATAATCAAGGAAAGTTATTCATTGGCTCTAGATGTTGCTAATTTATTGAGCTGATTTTTCGTGAAAAGATATTCTAAATAAAAATTAATGGGTTATTTGGCCTTTTGTCATAAACATGCGCTAATTAATCATATCCTATTTTTCTTCATCGCTGACAACATGTTGTAACTTCGTTACGCCCTCGATTTTATTTCCCATTGTTTGTAAATTTTACAAGCACTGTTTTCGCCGATATCCAAATGTCCTCACGTGGCTTATTCATTTTGCGAAACATCGTAGGGGAAACGCCATAGTGGTTTTTAAAGATGCGACAAAAAGCCTGCTGTTCCAGATAACCATATTCAAGTGCAATATCTATGATCTTCCTGTCTGTAGATAAAATCATTTTCGCCGCCTCTGTCATTTTCCTTGATCTGATGTAAGACTTCATCGATATGCCAGCCAAAGCGCAGAACTTACGTTGAACATACCATCTGGAATATCCAGTTTTATCAATCAGGTTGATGATGTTTACCGGTTGCCTGAGATGCATTTCCAACAGATTGATAACGCTATTAATAAATATTCTGGACTGTTCAACTTTGCTCATTTCCATTGCATCGGCTCCCGATATCTTCACCTGTTGGCGCTATTGAAATCTCGATTATTGCTTAACTTTGTCAAGATGTTATCAATTTCTGTTACTTTATTTTCGGGTTAATGCTGTTCCGTAGATAACTATTTGAATTTTAATGTTATTGCTTCGTGTTTTTTGTCAGGCTGATTTTGAATGAAGTCGTGCTGACTTTATTTTTAATCGCCTGGTATGTACTATCTTCGTTTTTTGTTTATTCTTTAAATAAAAAAGTGCTAAACTTTATTATATTGTTTTTACTTGGTTAGCGTGACTGAATAACAGGTTAATATATGGAAGAAAAAAGAATTTTAATCATCGAGGACGATATGCATGCTGCAGAAGTCTTGGAAGCTTATCTAAAAAGAGAGTGCTTTGCTGTTGCTAAGGTAGGCGATGGTGTTAAAGGGCTTGAGATGGTTTTTTCCTGGCAACCTGACTTGGTTTTATTAGACGTCATGCTGCCGGGAATAAATGGCAATGAAATATTGGCACGTGTGCGTAGAAAGAGCGATGTGCCGGTCATCATGGTGACGGCAATCGGCGAGATTCAGGATAAGATCTCCTCGTTGAGGCACGGCGTTGATGATTACATCGTGAAACCCTATAACCCGGGAGAGGTCGTTGCTCGGGTTCATGCTGTGCTGAGAAGAGCGACTGCTTTAAATATAAAATCTGATCTTATTATTTGTGGCCCGGTACAACTCGATGAAGAGGCGATGCTGGTTCACGTCTGCCCCGCCGAAAACATTAAAATTGTAGTGGATCTTACGCCGACTGAATTTTTATTGTTATCTGTGCTAATGCGTGCGCCCAAAAGAGCGTTTTCCCGCCAAACATTATTAAACATGTGTTTACCGGAAAGTGATGCATTTGAGCGAGTTGTCGATACACATATTTATAACTTGCGAAAAAAACTCAACTCGGTAGGGGTGGATGATGTACTGCTGACCGTTAGAGCGATGGGCTACAGGTATTGGGATAAATGAATAAAAAAGACAAAAGAGTTTCACTTTGGAAGTGGATTTGTGTGAGGGTAATTTCCCAATCTGTCGGGGTGATTGTTATTATTGCACTCTGTATGTGGTTGCGCTATGCCATTTATAGCGCCTGGGTTTTATATCATGAAATGCCGGCAGATGTCCGAAAAGAGTTCCTGCGGTTGCTTGAAAATCCCAATGAAGATCTGTACAGGTTTTATAGCCTTTTTCACTATTGGTATGGCATTGATTTTGCTAATCCGTCGATCACGTCGGGGGATTGGATTATGCTGGCTATTTTGGTGGTTGTCGCCATACCTCTCATGGTCTTACTGGGGCTCTATATGTCGCGGCCGTTGGCGAAGCAATTTTCCTACCTGGTCGTTGCCGCGAGAAAAGTCGCCGAGGGGGATTTCTCTGTGCAAGCAAAATTAGAAGAGAAAGCGCCGGAAGAACTTCTTACTCTAACTCACGATTTCAATGAGATGACCAAAAAACTAACTTATTATGAAGGGGAGTTGCGTGCTTCTCATATCGCTATGGCGCATGAGCTACGCTCGCCGTTGACGGCTTCAATTGCACGCCTTCAGGGCATTATGGATGGCGTGTTCGAGCCGGATAAGCATCAGTTAAATCTGGTCATGCAGCCATTGACCAGCCTAAATCGCCTTATTGATGATCTTCAAATGCTGTCGTTGTCGCAAGCCGGGGCGTTATCATTAGAAAAATACCATGTGAATCTTTGCGATTTGATTCAGGAGCGTTTGCAATGGCAAAAGGCGGAAGCTTCTCAGGAAAACTTCACGATTGAATTTGAATATACTACTCCTGTCTTCGTCTATGTCGATCCGTTCCGAATTGGGCAAGTTGTTACGATTATCATAAAAAATGCAATGCGCTACGCGCATTCAGGCAAGAAACTCACCATCACCGTTAATCATTTTAATAATGAGGTTGTCGTCGGTTTTCGCGATTATGGGCCGGGGGTCAGTGAAGCCTTTTTGCCCTTGATGTTCAAACGTTTTTCGCGGGAGGAGAGCTCACGGTCGAGAAATCTGGGGGGGAGTGGGCTTGGGCTTTCTATCGCCATGGCGATAAGTCGGGAGCACGGCGGCAGTCTCAGTGCTCAGAATCATCCTGACGGTGGGATGCTATTTCAACTCATTCTTCCAATGAAAATAGAGTCTTGATGGTTCCTTGAAAAAACATGGACTAAATCTACACATAAAAAAGGTTTAATTCTTCGACAGACTATCAGGAGAATGTCTTATGTCAGTAGGTTTGTTCAGGTTAATAAGTGCGGTCAAGAGCGTGTTCTCATTTCAATATTGGAAACTGTTTATTATTCCCCTGTTCGTTTTTTTGGCGGGATGTGATGATAAAGCAAAGACACAGGAGGTGCCTACACGTTCCGTACGAACGCTTGTCGTCGATAATCCGGTTGGCGGAGTTTTGATAAAGCATACCGGAGAAATTCGCCCCCATGAGGAGTCTCAGCTCTCGTTTCGCATTGACGGCCGGCTCCTCAGCCGCCCAGTCGATGTGGGGGACAAATTAAAGGCGGGGCAAACGATCGCGACGTTGGAGCCCAGAAATAACGAGAATCAGGTGCGCAGTGCGCAGGCCGAACTGGCCGGTGCCGTTTCTTCAGAGCGCCTGGCTGCTCTCAATTTCAGGAGGCTGCAATCATTGATCAAAACCGGTGCTATCGCGCAGGCTCAGGTTGATGAAGCGAGGGTCAATCTTGAAGTCGCGGCGGCAAAACGCGTCTCTGCTCAATCGAATTTGAAAATCGCTCAGGAGCAATTGGGTTACACCCGTCTGGTTGCGCCTTCAGATGGCGTAGTGACTTCGGTTAATCTGAATCCTGGCCAAACTGTCAGTGCAGGGCAGGGGGTCATTACGCTCTCACTCAATGAGGGCGTGGATGCCGTATTTGACGTTCCAGAAGCGATTTTGTACAGCAATCTGTCCGATAATAAAGTCAAGATTGCGCTGCTTTCCGATCCTTCCGTCGTGACTGAGGGTGTGATCCGAGATGTGAATCCACAGGCGGATAAGCAGACGCGGACCTGGCGCGTCAGAGTCTCGTTGCCGAACCCTCCAGAGAAAATGGCTTTGGGCGCGACGGTGCAGGGAAGTATCGTGATCCCGGGTCAGGCTGCGTTTGTTATGCCGGCGTCTGCGATGACCCGTGATGGCGCGGATCCTGCCGTTTTAATTGTTCAACCGGATACATCGACCTTGGCGTTGCGCAAAGTTAACGTTATTCGCTATAGCTCCGAGGACGTGTTTATTGCTGATGGCCTCAAACCTGGCGACAAGGTGGTGATCGCCGGCGTGAGCAAGTTACGGTCTGGGGAGAAAGTGAGTTTGGAGGATAAATTCTGATGAATGCCTCTGAACCCGAGAAATTTAACCTGTCTGCCTGGGCGCTTGCCAATCAGCAACTGGTTGCCTTTTTTATGTTGGTTCTCACCATTGCCGGGGTGATGAGCTATTACAACTTGCCGCGTAATGAAGATCCGGCGTTTACCATTAAAACGGCGGTGGTTTCCGCGAGTTGGCCTGGGGCCTCTGTGGAGGATACCGTCAATTTCGTAACCGATCCGTTGGAGAAGAAACTTCAGGAAGTTCCTTACCTTGATTATTTGGAGAGTTACAGCCGGCCCGGCGAGTCGGTTATTTTTATCTATCTGCGTGATAATACGCCGCCGGAGAAAGTGAAAGAACTGTGGTATACGGTCAGGAAAAAAATCAAGGACGTTTCCCCTCAGCTTCCTGCCGGCGTCAGTTCACCTGCCGTCAACGATGAATTTGATGATACCTACGGCACCATCTATGGCTTTACGCGTGAAGGATTCAGCGAGCGCGAACTGCGCGATCTGGTTGATAAAGTTCGCACGGACGTCTTAACGCTGCCAGACGTCGGGAAAGTGAACCTGCTGGGCGTAAAAGAAGAGCAGGTCATCTTATCATTCTCACCGCAGAAAATTGCGGGCATGGGGCTGACGCTCGACCAAATCAAGAACGCCATCAGCGCGCAAAACGCCGTGACTCCGGCGGGAGAAATCAGAACCGACAAAGATAAAGTCATGTTGAGAGTCAGCGGCGCTTTCGCATCGGAAGAAAGCCTCAAACAGCTGACACTGCATATTCAGGATAAATTCGTTCCTCTGACGGATATTGCGACTATCTCTCGCGAGGCGGTCGATCCGCCGACGCCGGCCTTCAGAGTTAACGGGGAGTCGGCGATTGGCCTGGCCATCTCCATGGCTCCGACAGGCAATATGCTGGATTTCGGCAAAGCGCTTAACGAAAAGATGGATGATATCTCCAGCCGCTTGCCTGCGGGTATCAACGTGCTGAAAGTGGCCGATCAGTCGACGGTGGTGCATGACGCGGTGGGGAGCTTTATGAAAGTGCTCCTTGAGGCGGTTGTCATTGTGTTGGCTGTGTCTTTCTTGTCATTAGGCACTCGTGCCGGGTTAGTGGTTGCAGCATCCATTCCGCTGGTGCTGGCCATGACGTTTATCGGCATGGAAATTGCTGGTATAGGCATACAGCGCATCTCACTCGGCGCATTAATTATTGCGCTGGGGTTGCTGGTCGATGATGCCATGATCACGGTAGAGATCATGATGTCGCGCCTGGAGAAAGGAGACCCTGTCAAAAAGGCGGCGACAAAAGCCTGGACGACGACGGCTTTCCCGATGCTGACCGGCACATTGGTCATGATCGCCGGTTTTATCCCGGTCGGTTTCGCAACGTCGAGTGCGGGGGAGTACTGTTATTCTCTGTTCATGGTGGTGCTGATTTCACTTATCAACTCCTGGATTGTTGCCGTACTTTTTTCACCGCTGATAGGCGTGTGGCTTTTACCTAAGGTGATGAAGGAACACGCCCACGGTAAAGGTAAAGTCATGCAAAAGTACGAAAGTGCATTGCGATATATCCTTAAGCGTCGAGGGATGACCGGCATCGTGGCGGTTCTGTTGCTGGCCATGGCTTTTATCGGCTCCTCGCACATGGAAGAGGAGTTCTTTCCCGCTTCTGACAGGCCGGAGTTACTTGTCAGTCTGACTTTGCCGAGAAATGCCGTGCAGGAAGATACGGCGAGGGAAGCCATTCGCTTGGAGGAAATCCTCAAGAAGGATCCCGATATTGATCATTTTACGACGTACGTTGGATCGGGGGCCGTGCGGTTTTATTTGCCGATGGACCTGTTGCTTGATAACGAAAATATCGCTCAATTGGTCGTGGTCACCAAGGGACTTGAAGAGCGTGACGCGGTGAAGTCCAGGCTTGAAAAAATTCTGCAAAAAGATTTCGGCCATCTTGTTACGCGTGCTTCGCCGTTGGAGCTGGGGCCCCCGGTAGGTTGGCCGTTGAAATATCGCGTTTCCGGCCCGGATCTGACCAAAATCCGTGAGATATCCATGGAGTTGGCGGGTAAATTCGGCAACAACCCACAGACAAGAGAGGTCAACCTTACTGCGGGAGAACCGCAACGAGAACTCTATATAACGCTTAATCAGACGGAAGCTAGGGCCTTGGGATTAAGCTCTCAGGATGTCGCCAGCGCTCTTGCTGAAATGTATTCGGGGTCCGCTGTAACGACGATCAGAGACAGAAATCGTCAGGTTAACGTGGTGCTGCGGGCTTCGGAAAATACGCGGAGAGACATTGAAACCGTCGCGGATTTGCAATTAACGACGGCCGATGGGCGCGTTGTTCCATTAAAGCAGATCGCAACGATAGGCTATACGTTGGCCGAACCTATTCAGTGGCGGCGGCAACGAGAGCCTTTCATTACGGTGCAAACGGATATTGCGCCAGGGCTGAATGCGTCCGGCGTATCCAAGAGTTTGGCGCCTGTTGTCGATGAATTACGCAAAAGTCTGCCACCGGGATATCACATTACCGAGGGGGGAAGCGTCATTGAAGCCATGAAAGGCAACCGTTCAGTATTCGCCGTTCTACCTGTGACCTTATTGGTGATGCTGATCTTGCTGATGGTGCAGTTGCGTAGTTTCTCACGCATGATGCTGGCGCTGTTGATTGCCCCCTTCGGTTTGATTGGCGTTGTCGCTGCCATGTTACCCACCGGAACACCGATGGGGTTTGTCGCGATTCTTGGCGTGATTGCGTTGGCGGGGATGATTATCCGCAATGCCGTGATCCTTATTGAAGAAGTGGAAATAAACAGAGCACAAGGCGCAGATAATACTGAGGCGATCGTCGAGGCGTCACTGCATCGTTCCAGACCGATACTCTTGACGGCTTGTGCAGCAATATTAGGGATGATACCTATCGCGCATCAGGTATTTTGGGGGCCTATGGCCTATGCCATTATTGGTGGGCTATTCGTTGCCACCTTATTTACCCTGACGGTATTGCCGGCTGCCATCAGCGCTGTTCTGCAATGGGAGAAGTCTCGATAGAACTTACCCCCGGAGATAGCTCCGGGGGGACACTTTAAAAGGAGGTGGAAAGATGTTTGAGTTATTTAAACTTATTGGGCTAGGGTTGGTTTTATTACTGCCGCTGGTAAACCCATTGACTACTGTAGCCCTTTTTCTTGGGCTGTCAGGCGACATGTCTGAACAAGAAAAAAAGAAGCAGTCAGCTATGGCTGCTTTCTATGTCTTTGTGATTATGATGGTTGCATGGTATGCCGGTAAGGCTGTTATTAATACCTTTGGCATATCTATTCCGGGATTACGAATTGCAGGTGGAATGATCGTTGCCTTTATTGGGTTTAACATGCTGTTTCCGCAGGATGTGAACAAGCCTCAAAGCGGCGAGAAGGGGAAAACCAAAAATATAGCATTTATCCCCTTGGCAATGCCCAGTACGGCAGGCCCGGGTACCATTGCTATGTTGATCAGTGCCGCGTCGACATTCAGCGCTGAAACATCGCATCTGGATTTGTGGGTCGCCTATACCGCGCCCCCCTTGATTGCGATAGCCATTTCTCTGATTTTATGGGTGTCTCTGCGGGCGTCACTGGGTGTTATGAAGCTTGTAGGAACATCGGGAATCGATGCTATTTCCAGGGTGATGGGATTCCTGCTGGTCTGTATGGGGGTTCAGTTTGTTATAAATGGCGTCGTTGAACTCGTCACAATACAATAAACGTGAGCGCTTCAGTTTCTGATATGCATGAGGTTGCGCATATCAGACGAGAATAATATCTAAAACCTTATATCTATATCAGTTCTGATAATGCTCTGATGCTCTTGGCTGCCATAACGCTTTTTTTTTTGCATGGACAACGCTGTGAGCGCCGGCGGTAATGACTGTCGTCATGCTGTTATTTTTTATCAAAAAGTTCCCAAGTAAGGTGGGAACTTTTTTCTTTTATTCTGGTACGTCGTCAACAGGCTTAATCCTGAATCTGATCCCATCACCATAAGCCGTCACCGGTGCATTATGGCTGTTGATTGCCATTTCAGGGGGACAACACCTTGGCGATAGCCTGGGCTTCCTGCTGCCAGCCCTGCGCCAGCGTGCGCACCAGGGCATCATAGCCGTCTTCACCCTGTTTCAGCTCCAGGTTGAAAG
>OKKX01000040.1_pt1 | contig 53893 bp, 50 predicted proteins | sample 1611461 | NCBI WGS metagenome assembly OKKX01 (sample SAMN04436746, study PRJEB24849) | human gut metagenome | biome: human gut; feature: NICU; material: stool | host: Homo sapiens | place: USA: Saint Louis, MO | collected 2011-01-04
GATGCGTGATCTGATCCTTCAACTCAGCAAAAGTTCGATTTATTCAACAAAGCCTATCTTTTCAGACATAGCCCCCCCAGAAAGTAACTTTCCGAAATTTGATAACTAAAAATTAGTGAAAGTACATCAGTCCTTTTTACTTTCAAAACTCTTTAGGTTAACAACCACCTACTTTTTGATTTTGACGCTAATTTCTTTCCTAAGCAGTCTATTCAGTTGGAATTTTTGGTTAATAGCCCAATATTGAATGTCGAGAATTGGTACTATTATCTTGCCATGGTCAATAAACTCTTCAGTGTGCACATTTTCGAGCTCACCAATGAATGACGTATCTGATCGGTACTTCAAAATTTGACGGTCAAGTGAATCAATCCAGCTTTTAGGAAGATCCAAATAGAACCATACAGAGAGTATTATTATAATCCCAAATCCGTATATCAGCAATGCAGTTAAAGTTGAAGTTTGCGGGAATAGCTTAATATATGCCATTAAAGGACTAGCTAACCAAAGAAGGGCTATAAAAATAGGGCGTGGATATTTCTTTTCAATGTAATAGCACGTCCAAAAAATTTTATTGGCCTTCTTTCTTTTTGCCTTTATTTGTTTCTTTATGCTATTTTCAAATAACATGTTCGCTCCTGTCTAATGATTTAGGTTTGTTGAACTTTGACTGTAGAAAATCTACACCGGCACAAGGAGGAATGAGGAAAAGTTAACAACTCACAAACCGGGAATTTAATACAGAGTTCAGTTCGATATAAAGTGGACTTTTCAACTATTGTGTTTGCTTTATTACATTACGCCAGTCATTCCTTCGTTAAGGTTCTTAATAAGTATAGAAGTAATAACAAGGAAAAGTTTGTTGCTTGTAAAAATGGGAAAGAGCCTGTGCTTGTCCTTCTCTTCTCCGAGGCCCACCGGTGCGAGTAATTTCGTGCATTCGTGCATAAATTAAAATGCTGCTTTAGTTTTTAGCCTTATACAAATCCCACTGTCTGATATACTCATCATACTGGTTTGTAGGAATATTCACGATAACGTCAGAACAACCTAGTCTATTGACTGGGTCGGTAAACGTACCAGTTGGAATGTTTACTTCCAGTAATTTACAGTCTTGCTTCCAGTGTCTTCCGAGCTCTAGTTCCTCCACCGTTAATGAGCGGCTTGTGAACATGACAGCCGAGACAATTGAAGCCAGAGTAATAATTACTCCAAAAGCCAGAAGATAATCAACATTTACATGCATTTTAGTTTTACGATATAGAAGAAAAACCGATAAAATACATATAATACCGATGAGAAAGAGAAACATGCAGACCTCAACCACCATCGATATATTATTACCTTCAAGGTAATGTTCTTTCATTGTGCGCTTCCATTTTCAGTCTGACAAAACTAAATTCATCTCACTAACAAAGTGTTTGGACTAACTTCCGATTATGTTTTCATCGAATGAATGGAACTACTTCTAAAGAGAAGTTACGTGCAGGCTCTTTTTCAATGTCATTAAGAATTTCCAAGAAAAGCTTGTAAATCCACGGGAAATATATGTCCATGAATGCTTTTGGATGTTTTCTCTGCTTTTCCAGAATCGTTGCACCAACTTCTTCGTATAAACCTGGTTTTTAATTCACTCGCCCCCCTTATCGAAGTCCAGTAATTTAAATGTGACAACCCAAACGAGCGGGTTAGAGACCCAACTACCTGAGCCATATATCTGATCCCAGAAACTCTGGAAAGAACAACGGTACAGCTCATCCATTTCAACATAGTGATCCATATCTTCAGACCAGTACTGAAAGAACGCATCTGGAGTACGGTAATTTCTGGCAACAACCACCTGGTCCCACACTTCTGTGAGCAATCCTTCACAATAAGCATCAGTTTCAGAGATGTCACAGAGCTTCTCCAGGCGGGTGTCGGAAACCTCGAGTAAAAACCGACTCGCCCATCGTGGCATGCTTACCGGTGTTGCCCATGCAGGAACGCCTTGTGATGTTAGACGTTTTGTAGGGAACAAACTGCAATGCGTATCGCTGGTCAATTCCCGATACTCGTTATTAACCCGGTAACGTACACCAGTCTGCACCCTTAACGGGGACTCCTGTACCTGCTGCCACTCCACTCTTGCTGTTTCTCTGATCCAGATTCTGTCCCCGGGCTGACCATACGGACATTTTAATACCGGTATTGCATGTCCTGATGTCTCCGAGGTGGTTGGACTCTTTAAGAAAGCAGTGCGACCTTTCAACGCGCGACGGAACTGCGTTTTATGTCCGTTCTGGAGGCAGACTATTTCTTCAGAAGAAAAGGTCAGCGGTATGGCTTTGTGGGTAGAACAATTCATGCAGGCTCCTTTAACTAAAGAAGTCGGAAGGACGTTAGGTACGCGCTCTCCAGACGTTGAAATACACATATCCCATCCCGATGAGCAAAGGCGCGTAAACCATCTGATACTCAATGAAACTGGCACTGCTATACCTGGCATTGATATAGAGTTGGATGAGCGAAAGAATGGCAAAAACAAGGTGGTGTGAGATGATGGACAAAACCAGAAATCGTAAATTTTTATATTGAGGCCGCAGGGTAAATAAGCGAACCGCAATAGCCATAGTCACGAGGAACAGAAAAATGGGCTGAGAATGAGGGAACAGAACAATCTGACCACAAGCAATGATTGTGAAATAGATGACCGCCAGAATATTAAACTTTTTCGTCAGATGAGTTGCATGCATATACATCCCGCTTGAAAAACCTTGAAGTTAAGCTGAATTTTCAGAAGCTACCGCCATTCCCTTTTACCAGACAGGGCACTGGTTTAGTTCTGGCCTAATAAAACAGATAATAATCTAACATAGAAAATTTTTGGTTTTCCCGGCTAAAAGGTACTTTACGGCCGTAGAGTATTTTTTTTATCGTTTGTCGTTAAGTTTCTTTCTGAATGCTTCCTGATACATCACGTCGTCGTGTATCTGATCAAGCATTCTGTTGGCAATGTAACTGTTATCAGGGATGTGAATGAGCCTCCCTCTCCTTCTGTGTCGTTTTCTTCTTGCTGCGTGTACTGTTTTCACATTTCCCGCTCTGCATACTGGCGTCAATTGAACATCTCCGGATGGAATAGTTATTAGACGATATCAAAATAAAGCGCTCCTGAAAGACCCTATTTTTGCGTCGCATTTCTTTCCTCTCTGGCTTTTTTTCGTCCTGTTATTCAGGAATTTCTGATACAGAGTTTGATATAACTGGATTATTGGCGTTAGGACTGTTCATACGGAAAACGGAACCTTTGATGAGCTCAAAACACGTGGTTATTAGCGCGAAGCATCCGGTTGCCGGGTACCTGTACCTTGAAATGATCCCGGATAGCGAGGTGGGGTTTTCAGATATCTATCAGATAACAGACAGTCTTTTTCGTGCAGACGTTCTGCCCTCTGACTGGCGAGAGCAAAAGTGGAAGTGGGGTAAGGAATTTCTGGGCCACGGTTCATGGGATGTGTACTACATCAAGCAGCATGTGAACCGGATTAACTGGTTTGACAATGACGTCATTAAAACAATCGTGGCCAGGAACAGCCTGTCCATTAAAGAGCTTATTGACTGGGTTTCCGACCCCGGCCGTTGGATAGATATTGCCGTCGAGGTGGATGATTCCAGCGGCTCCAGACCTATGGCCGTAGCCATGGTGAATCAGGACACGCTCTTTTAGTCAGGATTTGCGCTGTAAAAAGTCACTTTTACCGGGTGGCGGGAGTGAACGTAGGCCCAAAAGTCACTTTTGGCCTGCTGGTGGTGTTTAGGTTGATATTTAGTTCAACCTATTTTATCGGGAGAGAATGATGCGCTGTTCCAAAACCAGAATCGCCCTGATTGATTATGAAAATATCGGAAGCCTAGAGGGTGTTTCCCTTCATGACTTTGACAAAGTGCTTTTCTTCACGGGCGCTAAACAGGAAAACATTAAAATTCCTGTTACGGCCCTGAGCTCGACGATTTCTGTACGCATCATTCCGGCGACTGAGGTATCCAAAAACAATGTCGATTTCCATCTGGTTCTGGAACTCGGCCAGCTGACCGCGTTAGCCGGGGATATGTCACACTTCTCTGTTATCTCCCGTGACAAGGGTTATGACGGCATTATCACCCGTCTGAATGCAGCAGGGATCAGCTGTACAAGGTTCTCTCCAGCCCTGCCCGCTCCGCACCCAGTTAAAGACACGGCTTCAACAATGAATGTGATGAAAGCCAAAGAGCATGACATGGGCTACTGGATTAACAGATTGAAGCTTGCCTGCGCATCCTCCCCTAAATCGCTCCCGGCAACGCCAAAGGCTTTACAAAATTACCTTTCAAATTTGACGGGGCAAAAGGCCTGTTCATTGCTGAACGAACGGATTAAGCAGGAGCTAATTCGTCTTGGTTTCATTACGATTTACGAAAAAACGCTGGTCTGGAATCGCTCATTACACTCACCAGCCCAGAAGAGCAGGCGTGCTGTTCTCCAGCAGGTGAAATAAACCGCTGGCCTGGTGAGCTGAATCATAAACATCCGTTTTTTTTGCAACGGAGAAGGAAAGTAACTTTTTTTGCATGTATCGCTCCGTCTGTGGTTAAGAGCGACTCACAATGCGACCTTTTAACCATACTTTAGACTGGTACTGATATGAAATTCAAGCTTTTGGCGGCACTAATACTCGGCACCCTTTCAATGTCCGTCCATTCCCGTGTTTATGAGTACACCATCAAAGATATCTACGGTGTGGAGAAATCAGTCAGCGCCGATTCAGCGAAGCTGAACACCACGGAAAAAATCCAGCTTAGCCTGATTTCAGGGCTGGACAGGAAAATCCGGGTGACGGTGAAAAAAGGCGACGTGAATGTCTACAGCACGACGACAGAAAGCGTGAAAGTTGCCGATCGCATCAAATCATCATCAGATGAAGAGTTTTACGGGAAAGTGATAACCCTGCCCCCGTTAAGTGATGGGCTGTATACCATCACTTCGGAAATATTGAATACCCAGGATGCCCTTATTGATTCGACAACCCAGTCATTCCTGATTGATACGTCTGGCCCCACTGCCGATAACATGAGTATTGACCAGCGTCCGGGATATGACATGGTCCTTACCGGAAACCTCTGGGAGCTGGGGTTGGGGGCAGAAGCAAAACTCTATGTCACCGTCAAAAATGTGAAAGCGACGGCCGGTTTTGATAAAGCCACTATCCAGATCCTAAATCCTGATAATACCGTCTATTCCAAAATGGACATGGTTTACGACAGCGGTTCTGCATCGCTTTCTGTTCCGTGGACCAAGGGGAGCGCGGTTAAAGCCGACTGGATGCCGGTGTCCAATGCGGATACAGAATATCGCTTTCGTGTCACGCTATACGACAAGGCCGGTACCCGAAAAGTCCTGCCGGATCAGAAGTTCCTCTTTGACTCGGATTTAGGCGAATACACGCTAGTCGCGGTGTATGACCCTACAGCTGAAACCAGTGTTATACCCGAATTCAGTAAAGGCTATGTTGAATATAAATCGGGGATGACGGTTAATCTGAACCCCATTACATTTGTCTACCGTGTCCCTTCTACGAACCGCAGGGAGTACAGAAAAGGCGGGCTGGCCTTCGGGAACATAATTTCTGAGGCGAACGGCTACAGCTATGTGTCGGTCACGACCCCTTACCAGACGCTCTCTGTTATCCATAACGGTTATCAGTGGGGGGGAGCCAGTGTTACCTACAATATTAAAATGGGTGCAGATGCGCCGGTAAGCCCAACTACTCCTGACGTGTGGATTACCTCGGACAAGAAAAGCGCGGTAAGCTCATATGATTACATCTGGAAAACATCCGATCTCCCTGTGACATTTCTTACTGCCCGCGTGAAAGCGTCGGCACGAAATTACATCCAAAAGGCTATGTCTAATACCGGCGATTTCTTGTGTGACATTCCTGTCGGAGAGCTGGAGTGTGAAGGGAAAATTATAGGGAATATTCAAAAAAGTGGTAACGGCCATATGGGGTTTTTCTTCAAGATGACCAACGCCGATGGCTCCCTTTTCTCACAATATGCTGAAAGGCGGCAATACTGGAATGCTGACCAGTTACCCAGAATTACTGGTTATGATTATCAGGAAGACAAGAAAAAGGTTCTGCTATTTGTGAATCTACCGGGGAACGGCAGTTTACGGTACAAATTGCAGCTCAAGTCTGCGGTTCTGATTAATGCGGATTCAAATGTCCAGGTGTTAACCGGTACCAATACAGCGATTGCTGGTGATGATTACACCTACACGTTTGATTTGGGAGCTCTCCCGGAAGGCAAATATAACCTTTCCTTCCTTGCCAAAGACACCTTCGATAATGAATCGTCATCGCCGTTCATCACGCTGGTGAACGATATGACCCCCCCAGACGTCATATTTAATTATGAAAATGCCCCGCTTGCTTCCGGTTCTACCGTGTATGGGCTGGAGAACATCGCGATTAGCCTGAATGACGCGCTGACAAAGCCTGTTCTCGAACGCCTTGAGCTGAAAGGTGGCCCCGCATCTGATAGCGTGATTCTTGGTTTCAACCAGAATGCCGATGGCTCCTATACGCCAGATTATCCACGTCTGTTCCCTACCCTTGTCGAAAATACCGATAAATACACCCTGACGGCGTATGCAACGGATACCAAAGGGAACGCCACTCAGAAAAGCATTCAGTTCGCCTACTATCCGAAAAATCTTGTGACCCTGGAAAAACTCAAAACGCTGGGTGTGGTGAAGGCGCTGAAAACCAGCGACAACACTCCGCTGGCCGTCATGCGTACCGGGCAGTTGAGGCGGAACGATGGCTCCTTGGTTCAGGGTGTACAAACTGCCAACATCACGCTCAGGACTGACGCTAATTATGCGATCAACATACTGGGTACTGTCATTCAGCCGGGCGAAACCAAAAACATCCAGATAGACCTCGGCGCTGGTGTTAACACAACGGTCCCAATTTTCCCGGCAACAAACGGCGCTACCGGGCAAAGCGATTTCATCATTGAGTTTCCGCAAATTAAATAGCGACTCACGATTACGGGTCCCTGCTGTTGGGCCGGTAATTTTTGGATAAACACGACAACGCCGAATATGACGGCCAGGAAGAGAGAAAAGTTACTTTCTCAACTCTGATTACAAGCCTGCTGGGAATGATCTGAAATGAATACCAAGATAAAACTGCTGACAACGATAATCCTTGCGACGATGTCCTTTTCATCGCATTCACGGGTCTATGAGTACACCATTAAGGATATCTACGGTGCGGAGAAATCAGTCAGTGCGGAAACCGGCATTCTTAACACTAACGAAAAAATTCAGTTGAGCCTGATTTCCGGCCTAGATCGCAAAGTACACGTATCTGTCCGGAAGTCAGGAACGGAGGTTTACAGCACGACAACCGATAGCATTAAGGTAAGTGATCGAATTAAGGCATCAACAGGTGAAGAGTTCTACGGGAAAATCATCACGCTTCCTCCCCTTAGTGATGGACCGTATCAGGTTATCTCTGAAATACTTAACACACAGGGTGCTCTGGTAGACTCCACCACACAGGATTTCACCATAGATAGTGTGGGCCCTACAGCGGACGATTTGAGCATTTTACAGAAACCGGGGTATGAAATGGTCACCCAGGGAGAAAGGTGGGAACTGGGCCTTGGAGCCGACCAAAAACTATATGTGAACGTTAACAACGTTAAAGCAGTCGCTGGTTTCGATAAAGCTACATTACAGGTTATTAATCCCGATAATAGCGTCTATTCCATTACTGCTATGGACTATGATAGCGGGTCTTCCTCCCTGTCTGCTGCATGGACTTTAGGGAATCGGAAAAAGGCCTCCTGGATGCCTACATCAAATGCTGATGTAGAGTATCGTTTCCGGGTTACACTCTTTGACAAAGCAGGCTCCCGAAAAGTATTACCGGAACAGAAATTTGTATTTGATGACCAACTGGGTGAATACACTCTTATTGCTATACGGGACCCCGAAGCGCAAACAAGCGTTGTTCCAGGGTTCACTTCGGGTTATATAGCTTATAAAGCGGGTATGACAGTTAATCAAAACCCGATTACCTTAATCTATCGTATCCCCATCAACAATGTAAGGAAATACAACAAAGCTGGTTTAAGTTTTGGCTCTATCATTTCAGAAGCTAACGGTTACGCCTATGTGGCGGCAACAACAGCATATAACAACAGGTACGATATACATAACGGGTACCAATGGGGCGGCGCTACTGCAAACTATAACCTTAAACTGGGTCCCGACACGCCTGTCGGACCGGAAATGCCTAGTAGCGTTTGGCTCACGACGGACACAAAAGGTGAAATTAATTCTTTTAACTATTTATGGAAAACAAGTGATCTACCGGTGAAATTTATTTCAGCGAGGATCCGTGCTTCTGCGAGAAATTATATCCAAAGAGCATTTACAGGTAACCTGGAAATCTGTCAAATCCAACCAGGTGAGACTGAGTGCAGCGGGCCGGTACCGTGGTCAATTGCTAAAAGTGGCAATGGAGGCGTGACATATTCTTTTAAAATGTATAATGAGGACAAGACACTTTCATCAATTAATCAGGAAAGGAGGAACTACTGGAACACAAACCTTCTACCGAGGATAAAGGGATATGACTATCAGGAAGATAAGAAAAAAGTACTTTTATTTGTTACCCAACCCGGTAATGGTACCTTCAGAGATCAACTTCAGCTTAAGTCCGCTGAACTGATTGATGCTAATTCAGGTATGCAGGTGCTGAATGGAGCCAAAATAGCGCTTTCTGGTGAAGATTATACTTATGCGTTTGACTTAAGTAAGTTGGCTGAAGGAAGATACGACTTAAACTTTCTGGCAAAAGATACCTTCGAAAATGAAACATCTTCTCCATTCATCACGTTAGTGCATGATATGACTCCCCCTGAGATCAGCTTTAACTACGACAATGCCCCGCTCACCTCCGGCAACACGGTCTATGGTCTGGAGAATATATCCATTAAACTAAACGATGAGCTGACTAAACCTACTCTTCTCCGCCTGGAACTACGAGGGGGGCCTGCATCTGATAGCGTAGTCCTTGGTTTCAACCAGAATGTTGATGGTAGCTACACACCTGATTACCCACGGCTGTTTGATCCTCTCCTCGTAATATGGACACGCGCCTAAGCGAGATTCTGATTTTCAAATTGTTCCGGGCTGAGGCCGCCACAGGCACTGTGACGACGCCAGCGATTGTAATCGCACTCAATGTAATTAAATACCATCGTACGCATATCATCGCGACTGATTAGACGCTCACCGTGGATGCACTCTACCTTCAGCGTGTGGAAAAAGCTTTCCGCGCAGGCATTGTCATAGCAGCAGCCTTTTGCACTCATGCTGCCCCGAAGGTCGTGCTGCTTCAACAGGGCCTGATAATCTGCTGAGCAGTACTGACCACCCCGGTCGCTGTGGGCTATAACCCCTTTTGGCCGCTTACGCCGCCACAGCGCCATTTGCAGGGCATCGCATACCAGCCGGGCCGTCATTCGGGATGACATCGACCAGCCAATAACCGCGCGGGACCACAGGTCAATCACCACGGCAAGATACAGCCAGCCCTCATCGGTGCGAATGTAGGTGATGTCCTGCACCCACTTCTGATTCGGTGCGCTGGCGGTGAAATCCTGATTCAGCAGATTATCGAATACCGGCAGATTATGGGGCTTATAACTCACCGGACTGAACTTACGCGCGGCTTTGGCCCTTAGCCCCTGCCGCTTCAGGCTGGCCGCTACCGTTTTGATGTTGTATTTCACCCCCTGTTCGCGCAGCTCATCAGTAATGCGCGGTGCGCCGTAGCGCTGTTTCGCCTGATGAAAGGCCTGACTGACCGCTTTGTCACATTGCCGGCGAAATTGTTGACGCGGGCTTAGCTGCAGGCGACGGATACGCCAGGCATACCAGCCGCTGCGGGCCACGCGCAGCACCCGACACATGGCTTTAATGCTGAACTCAGCCTGATGTTTTTCGATGAAGACATACTTCATTTCAGGCGCTTTGCGAAGTATGTCGCGGCCTTTTGGAGGATAGCCAGCTCCTCGTCACGCTCTGCCAGCTGGCGCTTCAGGCGGGCATTTTCAGCGGCCAGCTCATTTTCCCGTTCGGAAGACGTTTTCTGCTGCTGTAATTTGCTGCGCCAGGTATATAGCTGAGACTCGTAAAGGCTGAGTTCCCGGGCGGCAGCGGCAACGCCGATGCGCTCCGCAAGCTTCAGGGCTTCGCTGCGGAATTCAGGCGAATGCTGTTTACGTGGTTTCTTACTTACGGTTGCTGATTTAGTCATGTGAGATACCTCTGTCTGGGAGTTTACTCACTTAGTCGCGTGTCCACTATTCGCGGGTAGGATCAGTTTCCTACTCTGGATACGTCGACGGATAAATACACTCTCACTGCATATGCCACAGATGCTAAAGGTAATACGTCCCAAAAAAGTATTCAGTTCGCCTACTTCCCTAAAAATCTCGTTACCCTGGAGAAACTGAAAACACTGGGCGTGGTTAAAGCACTCAAAACCAGTGACAACACACCTCTGGCAGTCATGCGTACCGGCCAGTTGAGAAGGAACGATGGCTCTCTTGCCCAGGGTATGCAGACGGCAAATATCACGGTCAGAAGCGACGCTGAGTATGCCATCAACATTCTGGGAACGGTGATCCATCCCGGGGAAACTAAAGAAATACAGCTTGACCTCGGAACTGGTGAAAACTCTACGGTTCCGATTTTTCCGGCTATCAACGGGTCTACGGGTCAAAGCAACTTCATCATCGAGTTCCCACAACTTAACTAACTATCGACGGCCACCGCCTCTGCTATGTGGGGCTGGTGGCGTTTCGTACCAAATGGTGTTGTTAAAAGCATGCAATCAGAAAAAAGTAACTTTCTCCAAGGCATAAACTTCACGAATTTTTTGGATTAATAATTTGATATGAAAATTAATTTACAGACTACTTTAATACTAATTGCCCTCTCCGCTTTTTCACTCCCCTCATATGCTCGTGTGTATGAATATGTATTCAAGGATGTCTATGGAACGGATAAATCAGTCAGTGCGGAAGCAGGTATCCTAAATACAAATGAAAAAATTCAGGTAAGAATAATATCGGGACTCGACAGAAAAATTCAGGTAACCGTAAAGAAAGACAATGTTGGAGTATATAGCTTTACTACTGAGAGCGTGACGGTCAATGACCGTATAAAGGCATCAACTGGTGAAGAATTTTATGGTAAAACGCTGACATTGCCACCACTGAGTGATGGAAGTTATGTAATAACGTCAGATATCCTGAATACTCAAAACACTGTTATCGACAGCACGTCTCACAATTTTATTATTGATACTGTAGGGCCTTTGTCAGATAACCTGAGCGTGGACCAAAACCCCGGATATGATATGGTCTTAACAGGTGAGCGTTGGGAACTAGGCCTCGGGGCTGAAGCAAAGCTGTACCTGAATGTGAAAAACGTCAAATCTGCCACCGGTTTTGATAAAGCGACTATTCAGGTGATAAAACCTGATGATACTGTTTTTTCAACTACAGATATGGTTTATGACAGTGGATCAGCATCCCTTTCAATACCGTGGACAAAAGGGAATATGAGTCGGTCATCATGGATGCCTGTATCAAACGCTGATGTGGAATATCGTTTCCGTGTGACGCTCTATGATAAAGCGGGAAACCATAAAGTTTTGCCGGATCAGAAGTTCATATTTGACTCAGATCTTGGTGAATATACTTTATTTGCTGTTTATGACCCGACTTCTAAAACAAGCGTAGTTCCGGGATTTAGTGAAGGTTACATAGCATATAAGCCGGGAATGACCGTTAACCAAAACCCTTTAACACTCGTGTACAGGGTTCCATCGAATAATCGAAGGGAATACAGTAAAGCTGGTTTGAAATTTGGGACGATTATTTCCGAAGCGAATGGATACAGTTATGTATCCGCGAAAACGGCCTATAAGGTAGCTTACGTCATCCATAACGGATATCAATGGGGTGGAGGCTCACTCTCCTATAATATCAATTTAGGAAGTGAGGCTCCGGCCAGCCCGGCAGCACCTGAAGTATGGTTAACATCAGATATAAAAGGTGAAATGAATGCAGGCAGCTATCTTTGGGATTCCAAAGATCTACCCGTGAAATTCAGCTCTGTAAAGATCACTGCGTCTCCGCGAAATTATGGTCAGAGAGCGATGAGTGGAAATACTGAGATTTGTCAGATACCTGCTGGTGAGACTGAGTGTACTGGTGCGGTATCATGGTCTATTCCGAAATCAGGGAATGGTATTACAACATACTTCTTCAGATTGACTGATATGGATAAAACACTTTCATCAGTCACTGTAGAAAAAAGACATCACTGGAACACTGATCTGTTACCCAAGATAACTGGATATAGTTACCAGGAGGAAAACAAAACTGTACTCTTATTTGTGACGCAACCAGGGCGCGGAAAATTCCGCGATTTGTTGCAACTCAAATCTGCTGCTCTGATTGATTCAGATACCGGGGACCAACTACTGTCAGGTATCCAAACAGCTCTATCTGGCGAGGATTACACATACAGTTTTGATCTCAGCAAACTGGCCGAAGGTAAATACAATTTAGGCTTTCTGGCAAAGGACAGCTTTAACAATGAAACTTCATCACCATTCATAAATCTGATTAACGACAAGACACCTCCTGTTGTTAATTTTAAATATGAAAATGCGCCGCTATCCCCCGGTGCTACTGTTTTCGGGCTTGAGAACATCAGTATAACGCTAAATGATGAGTTAACAGCACCCAGCCTTGTCAGACTTGAACTTAAAGGAGGACCAGCGTCGGATAGCGTTATCTTGGGGTTTAACCAGAATACGGACGGTAGTTATACACCTGATTACCCTCGTCTCTTCCCCAGTCTGGATGCAAATACGGACAAATATACACTAACCGCATATGCTACCGACGCGAAAGGTAACACTACTCAAAAAAGCATTCAGTTCGCCTATTACCCAAAAAACCTGGTCACCCTTGAGAAGCTGAAAACTTTGGGTGTTGTAAAGGCGCTAAAAACCAGTGACAACACACCGTTGGCCGTCATGCGGACGGGACAGCTACGACGTAACGATGGCTCACTGGCTAAGGGTATACAAACGGCAAACATCACGGTCAGGAAGGACGCAGATTATGCGATAAATATCCTTGGGAACGTTATTCACCCCGGGGAGACAAAAGAAATTCAGATAGACCTTGGAACCGGTGAAAACTCAACTGTTCCTATTTTCACAGCAGAAAACGGTTCTACAGGGGAAAGCAATTTCATAATCGAATTTCCGCAAATCAAGTAACCAAGTAACATGCATTAATCAAAAAATGTGCCCTGATCAGGTTCATACTGATTAGGGACGTTAGGCATAGATTCATCGTCTAACTATAGAAAGTAACAATAAAAAGTAACTTTCTAACTACCCACCAGATAGGTTAATTTTCACATCAGGGCAATAGATACCAGCTTTGCTGGAAATTTTCCAGAAATGATCAGAGTCGAATTTCGACATGATCAGACCCGTTAGTTGGTGTTGCCCCCTCCCCCAGTATAAGGGTTATAGAGTTCTTTAGGACGGTACATTGTCAGGGTTATTCGTGAGTAGGCTGGGCGCAGCCCTAACTAGTTAGGCTGGTTGTATAATCATAACGGTGCACCAGAAGGTTTCAAGAGCAACAAGAAACAGACTGCGAACAATGGGGTTGTATTCATCTGCTGCACAGAATCAGTCTGCCGTGGCTTCTGGTATCCGACTGCGAACAACGGGGTTGTTTTCACCTGCAGTACATCATGAGTCTGCGATGGCTTCAGGTATCCGACTGCGAACAACGGGGTTGTTTTCACCTGCAGTACATCATGAGTTTGCGGTGGCTTCAGGTATCCGACTGCGAACAATGGGGTTGTTTTTGTCAACGATGCTTCTGAAAGCTGCCGGAGCACCAAGAGATGGACTTGAGCAAGGGGATTCTTCTCTGCCAAGAGTGGAACAGAAAGCTGTTAGAACCTCCAGTGTCAAAGTCGTACATGTGAGTTGCATAAATGAGAAAGTCATGATCCCTGTTAAAGAATCATGACTAAAAATAAAATAATTATTTTGCTTTGCTAATACTAACTTTAATTAAGCGTTCAATCTCATTTATTGTTGATTGACCAATACGCTTAAATTCAAAGCTTACTTTCTGGCCATCGGCGCTTCTTTTTACCCTAGCGTAAGTATCCTTATTATCAAAAGCAGCAATATCAGTCACTGTCCATTTTTGCGGTTTATTTACATCATTACAAAGAATACTAAGAACTGAATGTAAACCATCTAAAATTGACTTCTGAACTTCCTCAATATCATTAATGTTAGTAATTTTATTGTCATCCGCCCCTACTTCAGATGTTAGCTCTGTCAGAGGAATGTTATTAGCATTAGCGGTTTTTTCAATTCTAGCCAATTTACTATAATAAGTATTAGGTATCCCCTCACTATCTGGGAATATTCTAATAAGTTCTTTACTGATTTTTGCAGCCTGAATTCTCTTTCTTATCGATTCAATACCAATATTAAGATAAGAAGCAAGTTCCTCATTAGTTTTAAAACTCTTATTCTTCATGATTTCAAGGTATTTAATTCCAACTTCACGATACGAGAATCGTTTTGCCGTTTGTGCAGCATTAACAATACAATCGACATCTTCACGGCTAACCTCTACATCGAAGGCCCATAAAGGTAAATCAACCGAACATTTTATGCAGCAGAAACGACGCCTACTTCCTTCAATTAGGTAAAATTGGCCGTCCCGGTAGACGGCAATAGCTTCAGTTGTAACCCCATTCTCTTTAATTAAAGGAAGAATTTCTCTTGTAGAGAGATCGTCAACTGCCTCTTGATTTCGTGGGTTTAGTTCATGAACGAGCGTTTTATTAGCAACTTCTGAGCCAGGGACGACAACGTAGCGAGCTTCAACTTTACGCCCATTTGCTAGAGTAAATAGTCGCTTCTGTGTAGGAGAAGTACGTAAAGGTGGAAGTCCGCTTTTTTGATCGACAAATGTACGTTTGCTGTTTCCGGTTAAGTATTTGTCTTTGCTTGTACCGCGTTCAACATCACTCATTATTTACCCTCCTCCCTAACTGAGAAGCTTTTAATTTCATTGATAAGTTGTTGATACACCGACTGAACCGACATTTCAGCAATATCATATTGTTTTGAAGAACAAAGTTCTTCTGATTTTTTAATATCGAGTACAGTACGACCTTTTTCAGCCGCTGCAACGAAAGCCTCTGAATGTTTAATATTTGTTGTCATGAACCGATCACGTACAGTTCTTACTAGTTTATTTAAAGTACGAATCTCATGTTGACTTCTATCATCTACGTTTACTGCAAGAACATTTATCCATTTAATATTTGTTCCCTTAGATGGAAGCTGCTCAAGTCGGTCTGAAATCGTAATCATATAGTTTGTGGTTGATGCAAAATCATATTCTCGTGGTGTAATGGGAACAAGTATTGCATCAGCTGCTTCGTTTGTTGACCAAATAATTGGAGAATCTTGTGGCGGAGTATCTATAAATATAAGGTCATATTTTTCCTTTAATACAGGTATAACCACATCACGAAAACGTGTCAGAAGTTTGAGTCTTGCCTCCTTATCGAGGCTCCAATATTTATCAGTAAATCTATCATCTGTCGGGAATGCAGTTATAACATCCATGTTAGGGAGATGGGTTGAAAATGCCATAGCACCAATAATTTGTGCTTCCGTATATCCCTGTTTTATATATTGTGTAAAGTCATTATCTTCAATTTCACTAAGCAGAACATCGGTTATGGTTAGGTAAACACTATCTTCACTAGTTGAGTGGATAAGGTTATTGCCTAACGAGCCTTGGGGGTCAAGATCAATTACGCAGATTTTTGCATTCAGATTAAGATCCAAAGCGGCCGCGGTAGCAAGTGTTGCTGTTGTTGTACTTTTACCTGTCCCACCTTTATGGTTTTCCGTAACAATAACTCGGGGCAAATACATTTCACGATATTGAATAGTGCCCATCGCTTCCATTATTTTTTGAACATCCCAACGTGTATACAGGTGACTCTTATTCTGGAAGATAGGTTCACCGATCACTTTTTTCTCATGTAGTTCAGCAAGAATTCTACTAAAAGTGTTTCTTGATTTACCAAAGAAGTCCGAAAGAGTTTTTTTATTTAAACAATGGTTATAGATAAGACGATCTAAGCCATCGACTTGTTCATCCGAAACATCAACCCGACTCGACTCCAAGATTATTTCCTTGAGGCTTGCTTGTTCATTTTTCATCTTTAGGCCGATAGTACGAATATCATCTAATATGCTCATGATCTCTCCTTAGGTTAGTCTTCACATTATTCATGAGGATTGAGCGTATTACAAGGTAAAAGTGCATTACAATGCACTTTTATCACATCATGCGCTCAAAATGAGATTTCGTGCACAGTCTTTTTTGGGCGAGAAATGTACAAATAATTCTCAAGGTATTGATATTAAAAGAAATCTAATTTAACTAGGCAAAATTCACAGATTTGGTGAATTCTGAGACTTTTTCCCAGCCATCCATACTCAATTTTTAAAATTTAGCTAGAACCCATGGGCGCAAATGACTATGCCACCCCTTTACCATGCCATGCCCTGCCCTGCCCTGCCCTGCTCTGCCCTTCTCTTTCACCTATCTACTGGAGGCCGGTTTAACGATGTATACCTTCCCAAATTTCGAGGTCGAAAACATGGCTGTTCAACTTATTGGGGCTCCAGACCAGAATTGCCGACTACGAACAATGGGTTTTCATCTACAAGGCATTAGGATTCTTCTGTGGATTCTGATACCGACTTTGTGAAACGTAGTTTGATTGCATCTGTGGGGCTTCATGAGTCTCCATGGGCACGCATGACCAGACTGCGAACAGCGGAGTTGCATTTCATCTGTGGACTTCATGGGTGTCCAGAGAGTCCTTGGATCCGATTACGAACAAAAGGTTTTTTACACCTGCAAGCATCAGGAATCTGATAAGGCTTAAGATAGCCGACTGCGAACAGACAGCGGGATGGTTTTATCTGCAAGATATCTGGAATAGTCTGAGGATTCAGATAGCCGATTTTATAAAAAGGAGTTGAAATCATCTATGGGGCTTCATGAGTTACGAGAGGCTCACATGAGTATAGTGCGAACAACGAGGTTGTTTTCACCGGCTGCACATCATTCATCCGCTGAGGTTTCACGTAACGACTACGAATAACGGCGTTGTATTCACTGGCTGAACTTCATCAGTCAGTAGAGGCTTCACTTAATGACGGCGAACAAGGGGGTTGTTTCAACTCGCTACGCATCATGAGTCTGCTGTGGCTTCAGGTATGCGTCTGCGAATAACGGGGTTTTATTCACTGGCTAAACTTCATCAGTCAGTTGAGGTTTCACCTAATGACTGCGAACAAGGGTTTGTATTCACCGGCTGCACATCATGAGTCTGCTGTGGCTTCTGGTAACCGACTGCGAACAACGGGGTTGTTTTCACCGGCTGCACATTATGAGTCTGCTGTGGCTTCAGGTATCAGCCTGCGAACAACGGGATTGTTTTCACCGGCTGCACATTATGTGTCTGCTGTGGCTTCTGGTATCCGACTGCGAACAACGTGGTTGTTTTCACCAGCTGCACATTATGAGTCTGCTGTGACTCTGGTATCCGACTGCGAACTACGGGGTTGTTTTCAACTGCTGCACATCAGGAGTCTGATGAGGCTTAAGGTATCTGACTGCGAACAAGGGGGTTGTTTTCAGCTGCTGCGCATCAGGAATCCGCTGAGGCTTAAGATATACGACTGCGAACAGGGATCGTACTGCATATGTGGGGCATCATCAGAATTTAGAGGCTTCCGGGATGTAGCTGCGAATAACGGGATGATTTTATTCATACAGGTCTTCATGAGTAAGTTAAGTCACAAGTAAATCACCGGGAAGAGGGGAGGTGTTCAGCATATTATCACTTCAGGTAATTGCGGAAGCTCAGGGGATGACTGGTAAATATCGAAGGGGGAGGATATGTGAAAAAAAAAGAAGATGGGTTTTCAGGTCATGTAAAAGAAAAGGGGAGGGGGCTAGGCATATCAGCCATCTTTATTAAAAAAATACAAAAACCAGCCAGAAGCTGGTTTTTGGGGTGGTTAATAATTATTTTAGTTGAGGGAATTCAACAATAAAACCGGAGGCACCGACAACGCCAGATACTCCTGGGAATATAGGGACAACAACGTCATTTCCTACAGAACCTAAATCTATTTGAATTTCTTTCGTTTCACCTGGAGAAACAAGGTTTCCAATAACACTAATTGGGAATGCTGAGTCACCCCTAACAGTAATTAAAGCTGTCTGTACGCCTTTTGCTAAGGAACCATCATTACGGCGTAACTGACTTGCTTTAAGAACAGCCAGAGGTTCACCTGAAGAAAGGTTTAAAGGTTTGTTAACCGCAAGGGTATTAAGTTTATCAAGAACAATGAGATTCTTAGGATAATATGCAAAACGGATAGATTTTGATGACTCATTACCTGCATCATCTATAGCTTTAACTACAAGTGTGTATTTATCAGTTTTTTCATCAAGTGAAGGAAACAAACGAGGATAAAGTGGTGTGTATGAACCATCTGTGTTATGGGTAAATCCTAATTCTACATCATCTGATGCAGGGCCTCCTTGAAGAACCATTTGAGAGATCTTGGACTTACTTAAAGCATCAGATACAGCTACTGAGATGTTTTCTAATCCATAGACTGTACTTTCTGATAACAGTGGTTTCCCTTCATACGAAAATGAAATTGAAGGGGGGGAGTTATCTATAATAAGAGATCTGAACGGCAACTGAGAACTGTTGTTAAAAGTATCAGTGGCCCTGAAGGTTAAATCATACTTCCCTTCAGGTATAGCCGATAAATCAAATGCATAAGTATAGTCCTCTCCAGACATCGCGGCTTTTGTGCCCGTCAGAAGAACCGTATTAGAAATTGTATCCAGTATCTCTAGCTTAGAAAGCATCAAGACATCACGCCAATTGCCATTGCCGGGTTGTGTGACATAAACAAGGACAGATTTATTCTCTTCTTTGTAATCATACCCTGTGATCTTAGGTATTAAATCCGTATTCCAGATGCTACGAATCTCAAATTGATTTGATGTAAGTGTCTTATCTTGATTGCGAACTATAAAATAATGAGCTATGTAACCATTCCCCTTATTTATTGCGTATGAAAAAGGACCAGTGCAAGAACTTTCTCCGGGCTCAATAGTACAAACTTCGTAGCCTTGTGTAAGGTTATAAAATGACTGCACATAATCCCTAGGGTCTACAAACACAGTTATACTTTGATACTCACCTGGCAAATCTATGTTTGTGAATTTCATTGTGCCAGCAGAAAAATCGCCAATTGTTGAAAAGTTTGCTGAGTAGGATTTTATTGATGGGGATTTCGGAGCGATTGAACTTAACTTAACATTATACGAAGCGTTACCTCCTCCGTATTGGTATCCATTATGAATAGTAAATGATGTACCAACTGGGGTGGATTGTTTTATATATACATAACTATTATCTTCAGTAAGCAAAGAACCGAAGGATAAACCAGCTTTGTTATAAGCCCTATAATTATGTTTGGGAATCTTGTACACAAGAGTAACAGGGTTAGTATTAACAGTCATCCCTGCTGAATATTTAATGTAGCCAGACGAAATGCCGGGAACAACACTAGTTGAAGAATTGGGGTCTGCAACTGCAAATAGCTCATATTCACCTGCAGAAGAATCAAATACAAATTTTTGGTCGGGGACTTGAGTAACATTTCCGGCTTTATCATAAAGGAATGCTCGAAAGCGAAACTCTACATCGGCATCCGACACAGGCATCCATGTAGCTTTAGCTATCGCTCCACCACCTTTAGTTATAGGGGCTGTAGCAGCTCTTGACCCATCGTCGTAGGCCATTGTATAGCTGGATTGTATTGATCCATCTGGTTTTATTATTTGAACAATAGCCTTATCAAAACCAGATAGATCATTGATATTCTTAATTGCAAGATTTATGGCAGATTCTTGACCTTGGCCAAGTTCCCAGCGAGGTCCCGTTACAACCATGTTGTACCCAGGAATCCATGGTACAGAGAAGTTATCAGACGTAGGGCCTACCGTATCTATTATAAAAGGATGGGATGTTGTTGAAACAACGGTCGATTTTGAGTCTAAAATCTCAGATTTTATGGTGTAACGACCATCACTGATAGGTGGAATAGTGACAGTCTTTCCGTAAAACATATTTCCATTAGCGGAAGAAATCCTGTCATCAACAGAGATGATACTTGTTGTTGTGCTGTAAACAGCACTGTTATCAGCATCGCGAGTTACGGTTAAGCGGATTTGTTGGTCCAAGCCACCAATGAGGAGAGCGTTAAAATTCCCATGTGGATTAAGATAGGGCGCACTTTCAGGGACACTTTTTTGCGCCCCATTGATATCTGTAAAGGTGTACTCGTATACCCGGGCCTGGGCGTTGGAAAACATGCTCGTGGCTATTGAGAGACTCAAAGCTAAAGCAGAATGATTTAAGAATAGTGAAAAGCGCATAGGAAACCTTTTATGTGAGAAGCCACGAAAGTTACTTTTCAAAGACACTCATAGGTCTATACGAGAATAGTATCATGTGAAATTTTTGGGTTTCCGACATAAGAGAGCAAAAGAAAGAAATGTCACCATCTTTTGATAGTGACATTTTAACTCGGAGGTTCAGCTAAGTTGGGAAAGGATACTTTCTGCTACAGCAATCTGCTTAGTTGAAAGATGACGACCACTTTGAATCGTAAGCGTAAGGCTTTTAAGGAAGGGGTTTTTGTTGCTTGAAGACATGATTTGTCTCTCAAGGGCTGATAAATTTTTTCCTTGACTCTCACGCCAGTGTCGTGAAGAAACAATCTTTTTAGCAGCTAGATAATTCTTTTTAAAAAGCATTTGAAGCGTGAAACACTCTTTTATTAAGGTACCTTGTTTGCCCGTACCTTTACACGCGGAACATTTTCCTGAAGAATTTGCATAACTGATACGATGACGACCTGAGCCTTTACAATATGAGCAGATAAAATTTTTTTCGTACCGAGCAGTACCGTTGAATTCATTAATATTGAAAACAAGTTTATTATCAATTAACTGACCGTCAACTGAATACCATCTTTCATTCGAATGTGTCATGGATAGGCCCCACCATCTCGTTATGTATGACACAATTAAATCAAATGAAAAAGGCTTGTACATACCCTATTTTAAAAATACAAAAAAGGGAGAACAAGGAGTTAATCTATAGAAATCAAAAACATTCAATAAAAACAGCGGAATTGATTTTATTCAGTGTCTATAACGATAGGGGGGTATTTTTAGGTTAAGTTACAATAAAATAAGGAGCTGTAAAATAGCCCCTTACTTTAAAGACGAGTAAGTTCAAAGAGTAGTTAATCCTCTTCTGGATTAGCCAACGGAAAATTATTCATTGCTACCGGGGGAACCAATACTGCAACAGGTTCTCCATTTTCTGGAAAAGGGGGGATTCCCTGCATCTCGTTGATTTTACTATCAGACATAGTCCAACCCTCTATCATTTAAATTATCTCGTTGTTTAAATTCAAACTGCGGAATGTAAATTCAATAGCGAAAATTCATTTTCCTGACTTTCTGAAGCGGGCTCCTCCATAGGATCATTAGCTGGCAGCGCATTAGAGTTTACCTCTGATGTTACTGATGGGGCAGAACTAGAAAGTTTTCCCTTTGTTGTTTTACGCTCGAGCTTAGCTTCATGGCCACGAATAGAGTCATCTGAATTAAATATAAGTTCAATTAGATGTCTGTCAACTTCAATATTTATTTTTTCGTTGGGTCCAATCTGATTGAGATCAAACGAAGAGGGAAGGGAGGCTCGTAATCTGTTGCAAACCTCTTTAGTACTGGCTGCGAGATTTTGTGCCAGTTTACGAGGAATTGGTTGCACTCCCAGTGAAGATTTAGTGACCCTGACAGCCTTAGGACTACCATGAGACTTAATTATTTCGGCAACATTCAGAGGAAGGGTATCACTCCCGGTGGAACTATTAATAACCATTATCTTGGCGTTTAGGTCGGCCCGAATTTTATCAAGAGCTTCCTTTTCACCAAGATCACGAATTAATTCAAGACAGAGTGTGTACGAAATCACATCCTGACTAATCAACGTCTTTAATTCGTCATCGATGGTTGCAAGAGAAATGATTTGGCGAACTGCCATTTCAGAAATGTTTTCCCGTTGTGCAACCTGCTCAACAGACATCCCGGCATCATTTACCAGTCTGCTATAGGCAATGCCGCGACCTACGGGGCAAAGGGGGAGAGATTTCGCCCCATCCAGAGAATGCCATTCTTGTTCTATCTCGTCACCCTGGAACTCACGCAATCTAACTAGGATGGGGAGACCTGATTCTTGTTGAGCCAAAAGCGCAGCTCTTGTACGACAGTTCCCCTGTCGAACCAGTGGTTTACCGTCAACAATAACGACAGTTATAGGGTCAATGTCTGCCCCATTCAGAAATGCTTTTTTAAGATTCTGAATATGCTCGGCAGGTTTAGGTAATTTGTAGTATGCCTCTCCCAGACCCATCTCACGGCAGTTCCAGTTTGGAACTAACACTAATGCCCTTGGGTCGATCATAAACGGTTGGCCATTAACCGCTTTGTGGCAAATGTCAGGATTTGCGTCACTAAATTCACGCAAATTTTTGACTAGCCTCCCGTTCCGCTCTGTAGAGATAAAAAAGTCAGCTGTTTGTTTCATTTTCTTACCTATGACTGAACCATTCCTGAAATTAGACTGTACAGTATTATTTTGTAAAAGTTTCTCGCTATGTGGTCAAAAAAGCCAGTTTGGTAAATTTTTTATGAAAGTTACTTTTACTGGTTGTTTACAATGGGTGCAGGCCTTCAATTAAAACACTAACACTATGAATATCAAGTATTTTATGCTTTTTAGTGTAGGTGACGAGGCCATGACGGCATAACAACTGTACGTGTTGAAACGTTGCAGGAGCAATGTCGCTAAGGGAAACCTCTTCAGTTTTTGAAAGTAACTTTTGCAGTAGGCTGTATAGTTCCGGGCGCTTGGCAAAAAAGAGAGTTGTCAAAAAAACTGACGCCGAATTAGTCAGTTCCCAAAGTTTGTCAACCACTCTAGGATTGATAGTAACACTAGCCATGCTGATAGACTGAAAATCTATATCGTGACTGATTTCTGTAAAAACCGAACAGGTCTGACAGATATTACTTTTTTGTATCTCGATTCTGAACTCTATGAGTAGCAACAAAAAGTAAGAAACTTCAGCAAGTGTATAGTTGACTTGCCTGATTCCGAGTGCCTGACAAACACGTCCCGATTTTTCTATAAGTTCAACAAGTGAAATATTGAACTGAAGTTCTTGATGGATTGGTTGTCTAGCGTTCAGTCCCAGCAAAATAGCAAACCATAAAGGTTGATACCGTAAATGCATCACCGGTCCGGATAAACAAAACTTAGCCTGTTGAAAGTTACTTTTACCTTTAACAAGAAGTGGAGTGATATCACTAGAGGTGATCTCAACTTTATTTTGAACACAATTAAAGGTAGCTTTATGGTTTTTTCTAAAAAAATCCTGCAATAACCCTAACTCTTTGTAATTCTTATGACTATTCATAACGAGTAAGTATTGCCTCTTTAAAAGACTTATAACTTGTGTTTGGTAACCACTGTCACTTAATCAGAGAAGATGAAATCATTTTCACCAGCAATATACTCATATTATTAACCCAGAGTCGTTTAACAACTTGGACATTGCAATTAATTATATTACCAAGAATAAACCCTGATGGGTGCGTATCATAAGCAATAAAATGCCGGTGGTCAGAGGTCTCCAAAAGTAAAGATGAAAAACTCTCAGAAGAACATTTTCTGGTGAGCACCTGAATTTTAATTACGGTGAGAGCCAGATACAGTTTGGTACCGATTTTGGCAGTAAAGGGCCGTACTTGAAGGCTGACTGCTGAACTTTTTCTATATCCATTAGGTTTCAGACATCGAAATTGTAACTTTGTAGGAAAGTAACTTTTATCCAATTTTGGGATGAGTGCTGAGTAAAAATTACTTTTACCCTGATTGGGTGCCTCTAAAATAACTTTAAGAAAGCTTTTAATAAGTGCTTGTTCAGGTGATTTAAATGGCATCTGTAGAGAGTTTTTAGAAGCCCACTCGTACACAGGATATACTTTTTCCATAACAGCCGGCAATGAGCCAGAACCCGCACACTGGAGGCAGTTTATACCTGAACCTAAACAGTCAGGGCATGGACGGCGAACTTCCATAAAACCGTCTGAATCCGGTTCAGCATCTGAGATAATTTCATTATCTTTTGTGACCCACATATTTACCCCCCTCACAAATATTCCTATCCTATCAGGAAAAGATCGCTAGGTAAGGGGGTATTTTTATGTCACCAGAACCAGCTGACATCACGAGCAGGGGAGCGATAATACTTCCGATTATCCCTATGGTATCTAGACTATTAATCAGAAATTCTTGAAACAAGACGCCATTACTCCAGCCGCAAAGTTAACCTGTTTAGCTTGAGTCTGTATAGGTATTACGCAGACATTAGAGTGTACGATGTTGTTTATCTGCTTGATATTTACAGAAAAAACTTTGCCAACCAAATCAGCGCCAATTCTTGCGAAAATCTCAGATTCGGTTAGTTTTGAGTTGCGAATAATACGACTTGAATTGTAAATACTGAGCCCATCAATATTATAACTCAAAGCTAACATGTTGTTATGTATGGTAATTTTAAGATTTAACCCAGCGACCTCTACCATCCGACTTTTCATGATATTCCTTTCATGACAAACATAAGAATTCTCCTAAATTTACATTTAGAAATGGCCCATGGGAAGAGGGTAAAAGCATAAGTTTTATCTTCTATAGCTGATTATGTTCCAAAGTGCTATGTGTAACCGTAGTCATTTAGATAATTATTCCAAAAATAACATTAAACTATTAAAGATCAATATGTTATGTGGGTTACAAATTATTCAAAATTTCTCCATTTTCTCTACATTCTAGGACCATTTTTTGGAGGATCTGTGCGCCTCTTTTGATGACCCACTAATTATGGTTGTTAAGCTGGAAGGGGAAAATTAACACCTGAACTGTATCACAGCCAAAAAGTGACTTTTCTCAACTCCCTGGTTGTCCTTGCTCAAGAAGTGAACATTAAGATGGTGACCAATAGTCACTTTTTTAAAGGACATCGAAATTTATCAGGTCCAAAAGTTACTTTTATGATCGCAAAAACAGTGTTTGCATGGACAAAAAAGTGACTTTTTCGAAGAAACCAAGAATGTACAGGAGGATAAAAAGGATTACGGGAGAAAAGAGGTTGTCAAAATCTACTTTAAAATCAATATGTTTTCTTTGGCAAAGTGAAATGAATGAAACAGGGCGAATTTTGTAACTAATTGATAATGACATGTCGATAAGAAAAAAACTCATTGAAAAGTAACTTTTATAACTTCAGCGTTTTCTCTTTTTTGTTTAAAAAATTTGTTCCTTAGTTTGAAAATCAAAAATTAACCCAGGGTATTCTCCAATTGCTGGTTAGTCACCAGAACACATATACAATATTCGCATTCAGGAGTTTCACAATGATCCAGAAATCAATGGCTATGAGCGGCACTACTGCTAACTACACTCTGGCTGAAAGCCTGCGTAATATGCTTAGCAATAAAATGTTCCAGGTATTTATTGCGCTGTTGTGCGCTGCGTTGTTCTCATCTATTGCTTTGGCGGGCGGGGATGACGGAGCCTTGGGTGAAATTTGGACCCAACTTTCAGAAGCTTTAAGTGGCGCGCCCGGGAAGGCCCTGGCCGCATGTATGCTGATCTCTGCATTCTACTTCTCCATCGGCCGTCCGAACCCGGGTTTGGCACTCGTTTCATTCCTAATGATGATGATTTTGGCTAACGGCGAAAAAATCATCACCGGATTCCTTGATGCGGGTGTTGTGCTTTAAAAAAAATTTTTGCTAAACGAGCAAAACAACAATTTGGGGACGAAAGTCCCCTTTTTATTACCTGTACAATAGACAGCATGATGACTACTGGTGGTAACTGAATGGAAAATAACTACACATACCGCTTTCCGTACCGGATTAATTTACCTTTGCTGATTCTCTTTTTTGATGCAAAGCAGATTGGTGTTGTTATGGGACTCTTGGCATTCGGGAACATTTTTGAATGCATGACGATAGCCACAGTAACCGCAGTTGTTTACTGGGTCTCATACAACAAAGCTAAGGAAAGCTCTGTACGGGGGAGATTGAAACATAAACTTTGGTGGAATGGTTTTCTTCCTGGAAGAACTGTTTACCAGAGTCGATATTTCTCTGATCCCTTTATGAGAGTGCTGTACAGCTAAATTAACCCCGGAGAAGTTATGAACGAGAAAAAGTCACTTTTAGAAAACGTCATGAACTTCTTCAGGTTTGTACCGAAGAAGAAGACAGTTGATAAATCAAAGGATGATGAGGCTGACGACGTCCAGTATGAAAAAACTGAAAGTTACAGCAATGATAAAATTCAGCGTCATAAGTCCATCCTGAATTTGTCAAAAGAACTCGAGCCTCCTAAAAAAGGGAAGAAAACGGGTGCTGAACTTACCTACAGTCAGTTAATTCAGCGTGACAAAAAATTAATCTTAAACAATGGATTATTGACGGTGATTGCTGGCCTTTTGGTAATTAAAGTGGTCTTTTTTTCCACAACTGAGGTCATTGCCATCCCTCCGGATATGACTGAGGAAGTTTCCGTTGCCGGAAGTAAGGCAAGTGAGTCATATAAGACGCAATGGGGGCTATTTATAGCAACCACATTGGGGAACATTAACCCTAAAAATGTTACTTTCGTTACCAGTTATATTCTTAAGATGTTTCCGGCATCTAAACAGAGCGAGTTAGAAGCAGAACTCAAAAAAGCCTCGGATTTAATGCTTGCAAGAAAGGTTGATCAAACATTTGTTGCAGAGGACGTCAACTTTTTACCCAGTGATAATGTTCTTTATGTATGGGGTACTCGCAAAACTAAATTCCTAAACGTCTCTGATAAGGAACAAACTGAGCGTTGGACTTACGAGATGGTTTTGAGTGTGAAAAGTGGGCGACCTCGAATACTGTATCTGAACCAGTATTCAGGGACCCCTAATATCAAAAAAGTCACAGTTAACGGGAAGGTATTGGAAAAAGAGTTCACTGAAAATACCGATATGAACAAGCAACTGAACGAAGCAGAAGCTCAATAATATGAAAAGAAAACTCTTAGGTATACTAATCACATTAAACGTGCTGGCTCCATTTGTTCATGCAGATGAACCGTTCAGTATTCCGGCGTCGGCAGTGAATACACAAGCTTTCGATGAACCACCAGATTCCGCCGAAGCTATGAATATTGTAACTAATGCAGTTAAACAAGTTCCGGGGACAGTGGCTGTTAATCAACCACCAATTGACAGCAATCAGCCGCCTGTTAATTCGAACCGCCCGACAACTGCACTACCTGCTGCCCCCGGACTTTCACCAGCGAGTGCTTCTTCACCAGCGGTTCGGTCAATGACCGATTCCCTGTTGAACAATACCCCTTCTGAGGGGCCTGGGCAGAAAGCGGTAAACGAAGCAAAAAAACGGTATCAGCCAATGCAAAACGTCACGGTGCCGCCGGGTGGAAACATTGTTCTCCCTGTTTCATTAGGTTTACAAAACCGTATCCAGACGACTTTTAAGAACGTAAGCGTTTCTACAACTGCACCGTCAGAAGATACAACCATCTATGTAGAAGGTGGCAGTGTCTTTATAACAACTGTAAAAGATTCGCCTATAGGTATCATGTTGTCCGAAGAAGGGGTTCCTGAATCAACATATAACCTGACATTGATCCCCATCGATGTACCGGGAGCTATGATTCGTGTTCAAACACAGTTAACGCGAAACATGGCCATTGAACGTGATCGCCATATCGCTGAAAACACAAATAAAGAACTTCTTGAAAAAGCGCAATCGGGTGAGCTTGACGAAAAAGCTATTGCTCAGGATGACCGCAAACAAAGGATAATAGATATTCTTTATCCCGTTGCTAACGGTGAGGTACCTACCGGTTTTGCACTCCAACTAGATAAACTTTCGGTTATACCTAATAACGAAAAATCCCCTTGCCGGTTTAATTTTTACGCAAAACTTGGGCAACGTCTTATTGGGGCTCGTGAACTGGTTGATGTCATTCTTGTGCAAAACACACTGACATATCCATCGGTTGTTGATGACCAAAAATGCATAACACCAGGTGTGATTGCTACCGCAATCTTTGATAAAGCATTCTTACAACCGGGTGAAAAAACTGAGCTGTATATCCTTCGTGACAAGCTTTATCAGGAACGGGAGTCACGTGTAACTAAACGACCAAGTCTGATTAATGAATGACAAAAAAAAGTAACTTTTCAATTTTCACTTGGGGCATTTTGTTCAGTGTCGGTCTAGGGATGGGGTTTTTTATAGGGAATTTAGCAAAGGAACGCACCGCGATAGTTCAAATTGTGCCATCGGAATATACAGTGCAAGAATCAGCTCCCCCTGGCTTTGATGATTTTAAGGTATATGACTCTGACAAATTGCTATCTGATAAGGATTTCACTCGAAAGGGTAGCTTTGATTCAAAACCGGATGAAAGTTTTGATGAAAAAAGCATCACCACACTTGATCAGAAAACCAATGAACAGGCAATAGAGTTGCCTCACATTGAACTGGATAGTGATAGTCAGTTCTATGAGCAACTCGAAAATAACGTTTTCAAAAATTTACGGGCTGAGCCTCCTTACTCTGTACCGCAGATAGATGAAAAGGTCAGGTCATTGAGGGTAAAGAGATATTTACCACCAAGTAATAAAGGTCAATATAATGAAAACTTTGAAGCTGAAGGAATTGTGGGAAGAAAATAAAGCAATTCGAATTGCTTTTTTGCTTGTCCTAGCATTAGCGGCTCTTGTGATGGTAACCATCACGCTTATGGGCGGAGATGATTCGAGCAAGAAAGCTAAAAAAATTAAGCCTGTGACTAACTTGCTTGACACTTCTTCCATCGTCAATATGGATGAAGAAGGTCAGAAAAGGTTTTTGCAAACAGTTCAGCAGGAAAACCGTAAAGATCAACAAAACATGTTGGATCAGGTAAAGCAAATGGAAAAATATAAGGCCGAAAATTCCAGTGAGCTGACTGAACTTAAAATCCAAATTAAGCAACTGAACCAACAGATCTCTGATATGCAGAATGGAAAGGGACCTGCGAGCAATCGTAGTCTTGATAACCGCGTAGGCCAGCCGGTCTATGAAAATCAGCAGCAAAATCCAGCCTATCAGCTAAACCGTAATGCAGAAGGGAATCGCAATCAGGAAATACCAGTTGCAGGAGGGATTGCGCCTCAACGCACTCAGTTGGTACGCACTATAACCAGCAACAGCATTACCACGGCCAATAACGGTGTTCTTGAAGTCACACCAATTGTTGAAAAGAACATTACTAACGCGAATCAAAAGCGGGTCGTTAAAGCTGGACCTGGAGCTGCTATCGCAGGAGATGGTACTAAGCCGGTTGATAGCAATGCTCGCCACTCAAAGCGTGCTGAAGACCAGTATTTGCCTGCTACGTCTCAACTGTATGCAGTTCTGGTGACAGGTGTTGAAGCGCCGACATCATTGTCGTCTCAAGAAGAACCTTTGGGAGTAACGTTCAGGGTTAAACGCGATGTGTTTTTACCCAATAACTACAGAATGGATCTACGTGACTGCAACCTCTTAGGTACTGCTCGTGGAGATATGGCTTCTGAACGAGTCTATATCCGCACAACTAGTCTGAGCTGTGTTAATTCTAAAGGCAAAAGCTTTGATATCAAATTGGAGGCATACGCTGTTAGTGAAATCGATGGTAAAGCCGGTATCAAAGGTACGCTTATCTCCAGAAACGGTAACGCCATTATGGGTAGTGCTTTTGCAGGTGGACTTAGTGCGCTGGCGCAGGGACTGAGCCCAAGCAAAGTTAGCCAGTTGAATATCGACCCTAACTCACAAGCACAATACCAGGGACCTAATATTGGTGCTCTTGGCGCTGTGGGTGCAAGCGGTATGGTCTCAGGAGGATTAAACAAGCTGACAGACTGGTATACCCACATGATTGATCAGCAGTGGCCAGTTGTAGAGCTTTCTCCGGGTATTAATGCGACTTTTGTCGTTCTTAGTGGTGCATCCATCCCAACCAATTTATCGGCGAAATAAACATGACTCAACCAGTTAAAGATGAAGACCAACATGACGCTGATTTTGAAAAAGTGTCAAGCGAACAGAAAAGCCTGACATTCTCACTGTCTTATTCTTTAGTCGAAAAGGCTGTTAAAATCATCATTGTCGTCGCTATCCTGGTATGTATTTCAGTGTATATTGGGAAGAGAATGAATGAAGGAGTAGGACTGTTTCATAAGAGCGTAAAAATTGCCGTTCTTAACCCTTCTGCTTTAAATGAACAGTATTTAAAAGCACACAATGGAAAAGGTGAAGGTTATCTCCCTTATATTCGCAAGTTGATGGCACTTTACCGGGCACGTGATTTCCTGGTGCTCGATATGAATTATGTCATTACACGACCATCAACAGTAAATGAAGTAGCTTACATAGATGAATCAGAAGTAGAAAGCGAACTGACTGAATATGGTATAGACCCTAAATATTTTGAGGGTAAACAGTGATTATGAGAAAGTTACTTATCAAGTTGCTCGTGTGTATAGCACTACTCAATTCAACTCATTCTGCTGCAGCTGATAAGTATGATGCAGAAGCTGCGGCGTTAACACGCGCTGCTGCTGAAAATGGTCTCGCTTTAAATCAGTCGTCAAGGGGATTAGTTAGCAAGCTTAGTCCTTACCAGCCAAAGGATGCTGTCTACTTACCGACGGGTGGGATTTTTTTATTTGAGGATCAGCGAAGTGGCCTCACCCTAGTTACCACAACGGGTCGCTACTCTTTTTCAGAAGGTAAAGTTTATGATGTTCTCAGGAAAAAACAAGTTCAATCGATATCAGATATCCGAGAAAGTTACTTTTTACCATTGAACGAAGCACCGTTCAAACCTGAGGATGCCTTTACTATCCAGTTCGGGAATCCGTCCCTCAAACGACAGGCAGTTATATTCATTTCTCTTGATTGTCAAGATTGTATTGACTTTCTGAAAAAGATGAATGAAGAAAGGGAACTTGTTCGCTTTGATATTGTTATTTTACCCAGCCCTGGCGAATCAGCTAAACGGGTAAAACAAATGTGGTGCTCTGTTAAAGCTGGTAAAATTACCAATTACGATATTCTTCAGTCGTTATTAGGAAAATCAAAAGATATAAACAACCGGCTTATTCCTCATGAAAATCTGAAAGATTGTTCAGTTGAACCTATTGTTACAGGTCTATACCTGGCATCCATTTATAACGTTCAAGGCATCCCATCTGTAGTTCGTGAAGATGGAGTGTTGGGCAATGGATTACCGACTGATTATAAAAACTGGTTAAAACTGAATTTACAACCTTTGCTTAAAAATCCCTTTAACAAATAAGGTATATAAATGAACAACATCACGAAATTTCTCATGTCTGTTGCTGCGGTGTCTTCTTTATCAGGGTGCATAGGTCAATCTGAGAGCAGCTGCCCAGGTATTGAAAAAGGTGTGCTGTGTATGGGGCCACGGGCAATTATGGAAGCAACTAACAATCATGACGATCTCAAATATTTAAAAAAGGAAGGTGATGAGGGAAAGCAGGATATTGCAGATAGCAAATATCCAACGTCGTTGACTCCGCCACCGGGCGTGCAGTACCCAAAGAAACCGGTAGTAAGTGCTGGCCCTAAACCCTTGTTCACCGGAACTTCTAAGCCGGTGAAGCCGCTGACAACAGCGAGTTATGTGTCGCAGCAGCGCGTACCAGCAGGAAAGGGACTGTATTCAGAATTTGATGGCAAGCCGGTAAACCCAACGCTGAGTTCATATCAAGAGCGTCAGTATCAGGTACAGGGTACGAGACAAGCTGTTATCGCTCCTGAGCCGCTGGCTGTGTTAAGACAAGGCAAAGTTATGCGTGTGCTTATCGCGCCTTACACAGACGATAACGACGCTTTGAACCTCCCTGGCTATGTATATGTCAATGTTAAGCCTCAAACGTGGGTGGCAGGTGATTCAGCATTAAAAAATCCGGCGCGAATTGTCCCACTGGAAATTCAGGAACGCGCTCGTGACAACATGCAGCAGCAGCAACGTAGTACTAAAGGCGTAACGGCGAATGGGGTTACCGGTAGTTCTTTCTAGCCACACGCATAAATATAGTGTTCCACGGAATGTAAGGTAACAGTATGAACAATTCACGTCTCGCAAAAGAACTTGAAAGATATAACTTAGGGCACTTCATTCCCGTGGTCGACAGAATGGTGGATGCCCCTTATTTTTTGCTGGAAGATAACGCGGTAGGTTTCTTTTTTGTCTGCAACCCTTCTCCTGGATTGTATGATAACCAACAAAACCTATTGACGGATCTGTTTAAAATGGATTTTCCTGCGGAGTCCATTATGCAAATGACACTGGCTGCTTTACCGGATGTCAACATATCATTGTCCCGTTGGTTACGTCGCAGAGGTAACAGGATGGGAGGTAGGGATAATGAAAAAGCGGATCTTCTTACCGTATACTCACTGGATTACCTGACAAAAAGTCAATATGAGCCTTTGAAAGAAGCTGATGGCATTAAGATCACGCAAGCTGATGATTTGAAGCTTAGGAATTTCGAGTTGTGGGTAACGGTTAGGATACCTATTAAAGGTTTTTCTCCTAATGAATCCGAATCCATGCGACTGGATGGCCTTTTTAAAGACCTTCTATCTAAACTAGAAGGTTTAACCTTGTCACCAATTGTTGGTAATGCTGACACATGGTTGTACAGTGTTGATAAAATATTAAACCCCGGAAAAGACTCCAGATGGAAATATGGTGGACTTGAAGCTAGTACATTAATGCCATTAAATAATCAGGTCAACATTCCAGGAAGGAAATATGAGGTGGGGGAGGATTATTTCGCGTCATTGTCTGCTGATGATGAGACAGCTCAACGATATTTTAAGCATTTGTCGATGACAAAATTCCCTGAATATGTCAACTTTGGTGCTGTTTACGAGTTGGTTGTTGACTGGATGACTGGAAGCAAAACCATTTTCTCTCCTTTTATTATCAACTTCTGTATACAATTCCCACATCAAAAGAAAATACAGAAAGAGTATCTTCGTTATAAAGCGATAACAGATAATCAGTCAAAAATACCTATTGTTTTAAAATATCTTCCTCGCCTTGCCGATATGGACAAGGATTACTCGGCATTGACTAGAGAGTTGGAGGATAAAGCTAAACTACTACAAACTTACATGACATTTATCGTCATGGATAATACACTGGAAAAAGTGAAAATAGCTGCAAAAAGTCTAATTAACTATTACAGCGAGAAAAAAATCGTTGTGGCTGATGATAGTTATATTTGTTTTTCAGGTGTCATGTCGGCTTTACCTTTATGTAATGATCCGGCGACTTTTAGAGATATGGATCGTGGTGATGTAATGACTAATACGGGTGCGGCTCACCTAGCTCCTATCTTTGGCCCGTGGAAAGGAAACTCCACAAATCCAGTCATTCCATTTGTAACCCGCGAGGGACAGTTGGTTATGATTGATATTTTCGAAACTTCAGCCAGTTACAACGTATGCGTTGGGGCTACCTCAGGGGCAGGTAAATCATTTGCAGCAAACAACATTATTCTCAACTATCTTTGTTCTGGCGAGCATATCAATCCGCTTTATCATTTTGATGATATTAGAGATCTGCTTACGGCAGATAAATACGATCCGCCTCTGGACCTGAATGGCAAATTTAATGCGTCACCAGATGGTGCTCAGGTGTTTGTTGTTGATATCGGACGTTCATATCAAGGGCTTGCTGAGCAATTTGAGGACTCTCAATTTATTGATTTTGGAGTTGACGCTACCTTTTCTCTTAACCCTTTCGCTTTCCTAGTGAGAAAATATACAGGAGATGAATCATTGGAGGGATTAACGGGAAATTCAGGTGAAGAAAGTAAAGAATCAGACATTATTGCTCAAACAATCATGGTTCTGAATCAACTAAAACTAATGGCTTCAAGTAATGGTAACATTAGTTCTTTACAGGAAGCAGTAATGCTTCGTCTTATTGCTGAGGAATCAAATAGCCCTGAAGATGGATATCTTCCTTCAGTTACTGGCTTCGCTAAAAAATGCATGAAGCATGAGAAACAAGAAATTAAAGATATAGGCATTCAACTTGGACCTTGGTGTGAAGGCGGCATTTACGGTAGGAGGTTTACAACATCATTGCCACCCATTAATTTTAATAGCCGCTTCATTGTACTTGAACTTGAAGAACTCAAACCTACACCACATCTTCAGTGGGTTGTGTTAATGTCGATAATCCAGGCAGCACAGCATGCTATGTTTATTAAAAAGGATGGTCGTCGTCGTTTGTTTATACTTGATGAGGCTTGGGAGTATATCGGCGAAAGTAATGGTGATGATGCTGCTGTTAACTTTTTTACTAAATTCCTTGAAGCAGCATGGCGTCGTTTCCGTAAAACAAACTGTGCAGGGATCTGTATTACACAGAGCTTCGAAGACTTCTACAAGTCGCCAATCGGTGTAGCGATAGCCAACAACTCACCATGGAAATTTATTATGAAGCAGAGCCCAGAGGCGATTGATTCAATGGAGAAAAATAAATATATTTCAGCATCAGCATCAGAATATGAACGGATGAAGATGATCAGGACTGTAAAGTATGTTTTTTCAGAGATTATGATTCGTTTTGAGAACGTGCAACAAATCGTCCGTCTTTATGTTGATCGTAAAATGGAACTTTGTTTTACTACAGACCCGTCTGACCGACGTAAAATATGGAACCTTGTTAATGACGGATATACGTATGCCGAAGCAATTGACAGGGTTTATGAAGAAGAGCTAGTACAGTTAGGCATGAAAACAAGGCAGGTTGCTTAAAGAGAAAAGGGGCATAAGCCCCTTTTTTATTGTAAAGTAACATGTTGTGACATGACTGGACGCAAATCCACAACAACTTTATCCCGTACTTCATCAATATTTACACTTAAGGGATATTCACCAGGAAGAGCGCTAGTGACCACAACGGGTGGACTATTAGTAAAAGCTCTCTCTGCGGTTGGTGCTGGTTTGTATATCATGAGGGCAACATTTCGGTAGTCTTTGTAAAGGATACCAAATGTTTTTCCTTCCTGTGTATCTGGTATATCCACTTTAATTGGTGTCAAACCCATTCTTTCCTTTGTGATCACATTAATGACTACAGCTCCTTGGGGATTTGAGTCAATCGTATAGGTAAAGGCCCATGATGCACTTGTTGTCAGAACAATAGCGAATCCAGCTAAGCAAACTTTTTTAATTCCACGAGCTATAAATAACATCATTAAATTCCTCTTTTTCTTTAGCAGAAGTAAGCTTAAACTGCATCATCACTTCAATAGGGACAGTTGTATCCTTCTTATCCTTGGACAAACCATTGAATGTATTGTTAATGAAAATCAACTTTATATCATCTGTATAGCACAGACCTAATAATGCTACATTAGGAACCATATATGTACTGACTGCAGCGGGAGGAATGAGCAACTCCCCCTGAGACTCATATCCGCAACGATTCCCGTATAAGGAAAGTTTATCTACAGTCATAAACTCATTATAACCATTGTCAATTATTATATATACGTCGATACCTGCATTGACTACGCGAACAGAATATTCCCCTGTAACCTTCCCTGGCATTTCAACTGTTTTAACAGGGCTAAAGTTAATCGCGGGTAGCGTTTTATGCCATCCTGGGGGGTGCTGACAAGCTGTTAGTAAAATTATTACAAGGAACATCAGACTATTTTTCAACATGAGTTTCTCCGCTAATGTTCATTATTATTTTTTCATGTGGATAGGCAACAAGATTTTTAGTGTAATATTGTGATCCCGCAAGCATATTATTTCGGGTAATTATTAAAGCCTCCTTATCAAAGCTCACAGAAGTAAATTTGTCGACCTGTACTTCATAAAAACCTTTCTTCAGTTTATTTATATTACCAAAGCCTGATAGCTTAACAACCTTGTCATCATGTGACATTCTTTTTTGATTTGGTGAAACTTTATATTCAATTAGCTTTGTCTCTTTCGCAGCACTAATTGCTTTACCGGGTAAAACAGTAAGTACATTTGGTTTCTTTTTCCCTGTAATGTAGACTATTGGAATGAAATCGTAGAGTTTTTCAGCTTCTTTAATTTTTAGTATGACGTTACTCCCAGGTTCTACCCAAATCATGCCATCATCTTCTGAGAGAAGCGTACTGTGTCCATTTTTTATGATGACAGAGTATTTAATTTCCGGTAAGGAGAGGATTAATGGGAATGATCTTGTGTGATTGCTAATTCGAATAAATTTTGTGTTGTCAATTTTGTTTTTAAAATAACTTGTTTGGACAACAATGTTTTTCATTTTCTGGTCAACCATAACATCAGAACTTAGCTGGAGCTGAGAGCCTGCCATTACGTAGCTTGCGTTTGGTAACAATAAGATAACACAAGCTAAATTCTTAAAACTCATAGCAACTCCCATATTCACTTTCAGTGATGTCAAGAAATCTTATTTTGAAATCAAGTGGTGCATTTGAGAGTCCATCCCAGTTGTTAGGGAACAGACACAAGGTTGATTTAGCTAGTTCAGTTTGCCCTGAGAGAATTCGTTTTAATTGATCAGGTTGATGCACTCCTAATACTACAAGCGATATATCATCTATTGTCTTTCCTGATTCTAGAAAATACCTAGTTCTGGTTATATTACTCGCCATAATGCGTAAGTTTTGGTTATCCAACTTGTTCAAGGTTGCCATGAGAGTGTTCCAGTCACCACCATCGTGGGGGATATCTGACGAACCAATTATGTATGTTCCTAGTTTTGTTTTGAGATTTATTACCAGTGGGTAATCGATTTTATAAATATCACGTTCAAGCAAAATCTGGTCGTAAGAGTCATGCCAGCTTCCACCTAAACTTCTCCAGTGTTTACGAGTATGTGTATCCGGAAAGTACCTGAAGGTTTTAAGGTACTTTTGAGTAATAGCATCAGTCATAAGTAATTCATGAAAACCTACCACAGTGAAAAAATGAACTTTCCTGTCACCAAATTTTTTGTAAACCACTGCCTCAAGCAGCTGACAGTGGGAAGGGCCCCAGTCAAACAAATTACCAGTAGTTATAACAACCACTTCATCACCGGACTGGGTCAGTTTTGAAAGGCCCTTGAGTAACAGTTCAAAATGTCCATAAAGGTCACTGACGATAAGAATTCGTCCTGAAAAATCAGTAAGGTCAATACTTAGATTTGAAAGAATAGTCATTTATCACCTCTGTGTGATCATACATTTATGAGGGATGTGATGACGTCGCCAGAGAGGAAAAAAGCTATTTTTACAATATTTTTTTTCAGTACATTGTTAGATTTATGTAAAAGTGACTTTTTAATAGTTGATGAGAATCATTCCCATGTAGGCATGTAACACACGTGGTTTAAATGCAACCAAAGGTCTGACCTCCAGCGCGGGCTCACTCATTCTTTACAAAGTTAAAGAATTGCCTCAGTGCCACATTCGTAAGCGCAGATCCAGTGAAAAGGCATGTTATCAAACACTTGGCGTTTCGTTATAACTTATTGTTTTAAATGGTGATACTGCAATGTAAAAGCAAGGCATACTCTGATTGCTAAAGTTAAAGATCCTGTTACCAAATCACAATCCAGATTCTTATTCGAGCTAAATTGTGTGCATTCTGATAAAAGTAACTTTTGGCGCGTTGTAATGTGTTCCTTTCGATTGATGATCTAGTTCAACAAGTGAATAATACGAGCCCTTAGAATTATGAGCGGTGCAGATATCGGTAGCTTACATGTTAAGCTAAGATTAGATAAACCTACAGGTTCAGAGCGAAAGTTAACTTTTTCTCACTCTGGCTGAGGTAGGAATACTTTGTTTTTGGTATGATTTTTAGCGACACACTATCCATCAAAGCACATGAGTAACTACAGATGACAGATGGCATGATTTACCATGGGGTACGAAAGCAGGAACTTCTCAAGATTATTGAGCGCTCTGGCTTAAACTTCGAAGAAGCAACCAGTAATTTTGGGTTTGCTGACAACACCCGCAATCCACTTTCTTTGATCCTGGATGGGTATTTTATTCAGATAATTCCTATGGCCCGAGAGGAACACAATTGGGAAATAGCTCCAGTAGATACTGTTATCTTATCCATTATTATACCCCCTTCGCTTGATGAAGACCCAGATGAAAACACGATGACAATAATGTCGGATTGTGGAATAGCTGAGTTTGAACTTGAAGATGCAGGCATCAGAATTAACAGAATGATAACATTTGTAGGTGGTGCTACAGCAGAAAATTTCCTACATCAACTTAGAATTCTTTACATTACTGCATGCCAGACCCAAGGGGGATTTGATGACGATGAAGATAGTGAGTATTAAAAAAGTTAGTTTCTTCATAGTTCCACTTATTACCCTGCTAGGTATTTATTCTCTAACTATGAATAAACCAAGCCTGTCGAGCTTTAAGCAAAACTCGGTTCATGCCGCAAGTCTGGCGGGCGCTGAAACCAGTATGAATTTTAAGATCGTTGATGAAAAAACAATAATGATAAACAACATTCCTTCTATTGTTAAAAAGGAGTACATTAAAAGTCTTAGCTCTACAGAGGTTCCACCTGGTGCTCCATCGGGAGACTATCTAATGCTAGAGACCAGTGCTTATATTTTTGCGATGAAGCAATCTGGAGGGAATACCTACATTGGTCTGGTGAAGGATTTAATCAACGAAGGTGAAGGACATATTTGGTGGAAAATATAAATAATGATGTTCCACAGCATCAACCTTACCGAAATGAAAAGGTATTTAATTCCGGCAAGACTGCACTTGAGCTCAATTATTCTGAGACAAATGGCAGTGTGAATCTTATCCTTGCTGGGCCTTTAGCATCTAAGCCGGGCGCGTTTGACTGGACTGGGCAAAAGGCCTTTTCAACAAAGCTGAGTGATGATGAAGTGATCGCTTTGTGTATGGCGTTTCTTCGCCTTACTCGTGAGGCTGTTCTGAAAGATAAAAAAACAAAGCACCATAATAAGCAAGTCTACAAAAACGTAAAAGTTACTTTTGATGGTAAATCCACAGCAATGTTGGAGGGGGGCGTTGTAGCTATCAACAAAGACGAGCGAGACATTAACTTTATACATAAAATTAGTATTGATCCTGCCGCCTGCCTTCGCTTAGGTCTTTTCCTCTTATCCGTCATACTGGCCCGAAATCCAGGGGTTCCATCTGACGCGGTTCTAACGTGCATGCGTCTTAATGCAAATGCTCAACTACAAAAGTAACTTTTCTGTCCAGCCATTCCCGTTTTACGGGAATTTCAATGAAGATACTTCCCTTAATGGGAAAAATACGCTCTGTTCATAGGATACATTAGATGTAACTATGGCATAACTACGATCAGAGCGTTCCATGACTAAAATTAATAAAATCTCTTTCCTGATGTTCTGTTCTGTGTTCAGTGCTTTTTCAAACGCAGAATCGATAATGGTTTCCGGTACCCTGGAAACGTCATTACCAGATGTCAAATTTTCTACCAGTTCACAAGTAAATACGGCCTTCGTGAAAGAAAGTACGGTTACAGCTATTCCGGTATCTGAGGGATGCGAGGTGTCCTCTGATCCTAATGTCAAAAGTACGGCTGGTAGCCTGAAATGTGTGTTTGAATGGTTACCTAATAATTCCGGTATGCCGATTGCTAATGGGTTCTCACTGAAGGGCATCCCTGCGATCGCTGGGGATATCAAACTTCCATGGCAAATCGTTTACTACTCGGGCTCAGAACGTGAAAAAGTCATAGTCAAGGAAGGGGAGTACAACTTCAAGACTGTTGCGCCTGTAGCTCCTGTGATTACTTCTATAAAAGGTTCAATGAGCAACGGTTCTTCCGGTTCAACACTGACGTCATACATTAAAAACGAGACACTCTCAAATATTGATATAACCGTTGAACCCCGAGACTACGATATGGTCGCGTCTGTCGGTTCTGGGACATCCTGCGCCATTGCTGCAGGAGCCTCAAAATGTTCTATAACGACCGGAAGCGTAGGCATCAGTGATGGGAGTTCCGATTTCGGAAGCAGGGATGTAGGCGTAACCTTAAACTCGTTCAATAATTACTTCTCCCCACCAGTAACCTCTAAGGTGAGATTAAGCTGGGATTACCGCGCTCCAGCGATAGACAATACCTTCTGGAACGTCTCTAAAGAAGCTCGGTCATTCAAGATCGGAGATAAAGATATCTACGTTGCTCCGCAGACGATCGCTGTAGCTGTCTCGGTTCCTGCCCGGTCAGATACCAATGACTGGTGGAAACCTGCTGCAATGTCGCTCACACTTGCTCCTGATGGTAGCTTCTCTCCAATGACAAAAGTTACTTTAGATGATGGTACGGAGCTTAATTTTAACAAAATTTGGTCAACTCCGTCCCGTCGAACTCTTCAACCTGTCGCCGGATATCAGGAAGTTGCGGGTAAATTTGTTTATTTTTTTGATATAAGCGATCTGGCCAGCGCTTCTTACGTTGCAACATATTCTGTGTCTAATACAGCGGGCAATGATTCCAGTTATACCGAACCGGAATCTAAACTTATACTGTCTGATGAACCATCTGTTTCCGTTTTCAAGGACGGCTCAGAGCTTGTTAAGCGGGACCAGGTGTACTTCCTGAATGAGATCGTTATTGCTGCATTCCAGGGCGAAGAGGGTGTTGCCGACATCAAGAGCGTTGTCATTGATAACGTCATGGCTTCATACACTCCCACAAACGTCAAAGGGATCTACCGGTTAAAGCCGATGCCGTCACTCGAAACAAACAAAGTCCATACTTTGACGGTTGTTGCTGAGAATGTTAACGGTATATCCAAAACCTATTCAATCGATTTTACCTATATGCCGATGACTTTCACTCTGAAGTCCATCGAATCAGCGTCTACGATTTACGGTTACGTCCGTCCTTACACTTCGCTGGTTACTCAGCAATCAGGGAATACCTGTAAGATTTTCTCTACTGAAGAAGACGCTCAGGCGTTTCTTAGCCAGTTCGGAACTGCGGTTTATGGAACGGCCTGTTATGTTCAGTGGAACAACGTTCCATCTGGTCTCGAATTTTACTCGAAGTCTAAAGTTCCTGGCCTGACGGGTTACTTCTCTAAAGTTGGCGATAACGTCCTTGACTACAACGTCTATGTGATTAATACAAAAGGCTCTAAAGCCATTGCCACTCATAACCGTAAAACCGTTAAAGCCGTTGAACCGTTTGCACCTGAAATTTCATACAAGATGAGTAAAACGGTAGAGACTCTTGGTAAGGATACAGCACTGGTTTATATCACTGGTGGGGACGCAGCTAAGGTGCTTGCAAAATCAGTACCGGCTAACGTTGTCCTTACAACTAAGGTTGAAGGCCAGGACGCTGAAACTAAAACCTACAAGAATAAATCAGGTGGTGATACGCCGGTAACTTATTCTGAGCGTATAAAAGTACCTGCAGCGCCATTGTGGACGCAAACGAATGTAAACATCGAAGCTTCCTACGAAAATGAAGCCAGTATAAAGTCATCCAGTGTGCTCAAAGTTTATACTGTTCCAAACTTCAGTATTCGTGCCTATATGAAAGTTGCAGAGCGTAAATCAGCAACGAGTTTGAAAGTACCGGTATCGGTAAACATCGGCCAATGGAATAACAGCTGTAACTGTACATTGTACGATGCCTCCACAATGGGGCAGTGGGATGTGGTGGTTTACAAAGTTACCTCTAAATGGGTTACGGATGAAGAAACCGGTAAAGATGTTTCGGTAACTGAGCGAACTCCTCTGACCGGTGATCTGCCCGTTAACTCTGAGGGGATTGCGACCGGTGAGCTCAACATGGACGATCTGACTCTGGGTAGTCACCGCATCATCGCAGTAGCTACGGTACGCAGTCCGTTTAAAGATTTTGTACTCAAACGTGAGACATCAACAACAAGTATCAGGGTGTATAAAGGGGCCAACCTCGAAGGTGGGCTGTCTAAATCGCTTATTGTAGGCCGAGTTCCTCTGTCAGCAATGGTCTCATTCAGAACGAAAAGTACCGATGATTATGATTCCCTGAGTCCGACTGAATGGCAGATGTCCAGTAACAATGGATCAACCTGGAATACGCTTGAAGATATGACCGGACTTCGAAGCGTAAGCATCAAACAAAAAGAAGTAGGTAAGTGGCTTTACCGCGCCAAACTGACCAACAAATACACAGGTAAGGTCTCATATACCGATAATCTCACGGTGGTTGCTTACCGGGAACCTAAACCTGTTATCTCGGTTGGAAAGGTTCTTGAGGGGCACAGCATCCCGGTGACACTGACTGATAACAATGAAGATGTACAAGGTAGTGCAGTTGAAGTCCAGTGGTCAGAGGATGGAGAGGAATGGACTGAGGGGGGGGTTAAATACATGATTACGTCCTCGGAGGTGCCCAAGTATATCTTTGCAAAAGTACGGTATACCGAAACCGACGAAATGGCCGGGAAATCGGCATGGAAAGAAACTCGTGCTCGTGTCACTGTCATTAAGCATAAGAAATTGTCGGTTAAGGTTGAGGGGAACTCGCAGGTAGAGGTAGGTAAAAAAGTTACTTTGCAGGGTACCTACACGAACCCTAATATCGAGTACTCATCTGATGCTAAAGTTGTCCAGGAGTGGGTGCTCCCTGATGGAAGCGTAAAACAGGGGGGCCTGCTTGATACCGTCCTGACCGAAGACATGTTAGATGAACGTGGGTATGCAACGTTTACGTATCAGGCCTACATGCCGGAGGCAAAAGACAGAACCATAGCAAAACGGAAAATCAGCGTAAAATCTTGGGTATACAAATTCCCGGAGCCACGCCTGAATACAAAACTGAAATACACCATGATACCTTCGGAACTCACCGTATCAGTCTCTGGTGTGGATGTTTCTTATCCTGGAGTTGTGTTCACCCAGGACTGGCAATACGACAAAAATGTGATGACGCTGTCCAGCGACAATAACGGGACGAAAGTGTTCCAGGTAACAAAATCGGGTACACATACGTTGACGTATGTCCTGAAGGATAACAGGAACAATGAAGCCCGGGTTGATTACACTTTTATCGTGAACGAACAGAGTCCGATGGAAATTAGCGTTACTCCCAAATACTCTAACAAGTTCATGAGGGCCCCGCTGGACCTGTCCTTGAGGTCCAGTGTAAAGCTGGCCCACTCGGCAGACTCAATTGACAATGTGACGTTTAAGCTGAATGGTAAGCCTGTCGATGGTGGCAAAAATTACTGGTCACAGACGTTTGAGAACATCATGGAAGGTAGTTATAAACTGGAAATGGACGTTGTCAGTACGCAGGGTCAGAGAGGGGTTGTTGTGGTTGATTTTGACGTGATACCGAACACGCCTCCTACATGTAACCTGACATACACTGAAACGCAACTGAGCTGGGCATTTACTGCAAAATGCAGTGATCCTGACGGCAAGATTTCCAGTTATGTTTGGAAGGTGAATGATCAGGTTCGTGGTGTGTTCGGAAGTACTGCAACACTGTCCAAAGCTCAAAATAAGGGTAAGCTGGTGGTGTCTATAACGGCTTACGATGACAGCGGTGATTCAGCGACAAGTTTCATTACGTTGAATAACTAACATAAGTCATTCTCTTGATTAGCCCCTGAGTCAGGGGCTATTTTTTTTGGTAAATGATTAAAATCATCTTGTTATTCAGCAAATGGTCTCTTCCTTTCGGGCATAATATCCTGAAATAATCATTCAGGACCCATCTTATGTTGATGTCCCTTAGATATCTTTCTCCGCACAGAAGAGGTGTTTTACGAGTTGATAAATCACTGATTCTGCACCTGGTGATCATCTCGGTATTAATGCATCTGTTCTTTTCCCGCTTCACTCTGGGGCATGGACTCCTGCACGGCTGTATTCCAGCTGATTATTACATGGTGGATAAATATGATAAGGGCTATGAAATTGGGGATATGATTAACTTCACCATGGACAGAGATGTTCGATTCATTAAACCTGGGGAGAAGGTAATAAAAATCGTTGCTGGTAAGGGTGGGGACAAAATCCAGATTACAGAAACATACGTTAAAAACGGCGACCGTATTTTCCGGGTTGACGGAAGGCGTATTGCCAAAAAATACCATATTGAACCGCAAATTCTGAACCGTGAAATCACGGTTCCAGCTGGACACATTTTCGTAGTTGGCCAGACCGATTACTCATGGGATTCCCGTTTTTGGGGAACAATACCAGAAACGACAATCACAGGAAAAGCATATGCCATCTTCTGAATGTATTAAAAAGTTACTTTTTAGCTGCCTGTTAGCTACTTCTCTGTCATATGCCGATGACTCTATTGATCATGCAAAGACTCAAAGCATAAAGTCGATTGTCGGCACACCCCGGTACAATCCCAGCTCTGTCTCCGACAGTGTGCGTGCGGTGATAGAACACACAGGTAAGCTGCGTGAAGCGGAAGCGATGAGTGATATTGCGCAGGACATAAAAAAGAATCAGTCTACAGAGGCCTTCTCTGAAGAGGCAGACACAATTAACAAGTCAAAAAACGAGTCAATGCGAACCCAGTCTTCCAACGTTGAAAAAATGTTTGGGAGGTCGGGGATTACTGCACAGGACTTCGAACGTAAATTAGATAACAACAAAAATGAAGAACTATCGACTGATAATGGCTTGACAATATTTGCATCATTCAGCATGCCAGACTATGTATTGATAGACCTGATTAAAACAGCATCGGAAAACAATGCGCGCGTGGTGTTCAGGGGGCTTAAGGAAGGTGTAGAAAACCTTATTCAGATGCAGGTAGTGCTGCGTGATTATATATCTAAAGCAAAAATAAAAAAAGAACCTTTAGTCACCCTCGATCCGGAAAGTTTTACCCAGTATAGCGTAAAAGAAGTTCCAACGATGGTGTACAGAAAAGATGATAAAACCTACAAGATTAGTGGGTCGATTAACATTAAGTATTTCATGAAACAGATCGAGGAAAACCCAGAAAAAACAACCTTCCCGGTTTCAGCCCAAACATTCCCTATAAAAGAGAAAAGTATTGTACAGGAACTTGAGGAGAGAAGTAATAAATATGACTGGGAGGCGGCCAAAAAGAACGCAATAAAATCAACTTGGCAAAATCAGTGGATGGCGTCCCTTCCCGTATCTGACGAGAATAAAATCTGGTATATCGACCCAACAATTCAGGTAAACCAAGATATTAGAGATAACCAAGGTAACCTCATTGCTGCCGCAGGGCAGAAGGGAAATCCTCTTGCTCAATTTCCACAGAAACTGACAATGATCGTTTTTGACCCAATGAATTCCGAGCAGCTGACATGGGCCAAAATACAGTTTCGTCACCGTTTTGGCGAAGGAAAAGTGATGCCCATTTTTACGCGGATCAAACGTGATGATGGCTGGAAGCATTTAGAGGAGTTGCGCGGCCAGTTCTATGGGCAGATGTACAAAATCAATCCTGAAATAATTAGCCGGTTCCTGATTAAGTCCACTCCTACGATCATATCGGTTGAAGGAACCTACTTCAAAGTACAGCAGTTTGCTCAGGCAGATGTACGCGAGTATACGCGTTTGACATCCTCCCCGCCCTAAAGGGCGAGGATTCCTACCGCGTTCAGATTGACGTCTGAATCACCTCGGCGGGTTCCTGCTTCAACGGGCGGCCTGACTGCACCATCCCTCCACAGGCAAGCACGGCATGTCCTGCCGCTAAAATGTTACGTGCCCCATTGATATCAGCGTTTTCGGTATATCCGCATTCAAGGCATTCAAATTTACTTTGTGACTGGCGATTTTCTTTTGCGGTATGACCACAGCAGGCACACCGCTGACTGGTATAGGCGGGCGGTATTGCCAATACCTGACCACCTCGCCAGAGTTGCTTGTACTCAAGCTGGCGACGCATTTCGTACCAACCCTGATCCAGTATTGAACGATTTAAGCCTGATTTGGCTCTGACGTTCCGTCCGTGCTTTTCTGCCGTGCCTTTTGCCGATTTAGACATGTTACTGACCTTCAGGTCTTCAATGACGATCATCGCGTGGTTTTTGCTGATTTCACTGGTGACTTTGTGAAGGTAGTCCCGCCGGATATTGGCAATGTGCGAATGAAGGCGCTGGATTTTTCGCTTCTGTTTCTGCCAGTTTGCGCTGAACTTTTCTTTGCGGCTTAATTGTCGCTGGAGCACTGCCAGCTTGCGCTGGCTTGCTTTAAAACTTTTGACGGGGTGATATACCGTTCCATCTGAAAGCGTGGCGAGTTTTGCAACTCCTACATCCAGCCCAATCATTGAGCTTGATTCATGATGAGGCCCTGATATTTCGGATTCAGTCTGGATACTGGCGTACCATTTTCCGCAGGACTGGCTGACGGTGACGTTTTTTACCACACCTATGACTTCACGACTCTTGCGGTAGCGTATCCAACCGAGTTTAGGGAGAAAAATACGGCTGTTTTCCTGATCCAGTTTCACACCTTGCGGATAGCGAAACGCATCGCTAACACCCCGTTTTTTGAATCGGGGAAAAGCAGCACGATTCTGAAAGAAATTCTTGTAAGCCCTTTCCAAATCTTTAAGTGACTGCTGTAACGGTTGAGATGGGGCTTCCTTCAACCATTGTGTCTCTGTGTCAGATTTCCACTCAATGAGCCATGAAGCCATCTTTGTGTAAGGGATATATTTGTTTCCTGCTTCGTGATTTTCGTTTTGAAACGCTAACGCCCGATTGAAAACAAAACGACAAGCACCAGCGAAGCGTCTTATATCACGCTCCTGCTGACCATTTGGTCTTAACTGGAATTTAAAAGCTTGTAGGCGTTTCATTCTATCTATTATACTTTGAACTATGAAAAATGAAATCGATATTCGCCGTGGCAGACATTGTGTATTCATGATGCATGTTCATTTGGTCTTTATCACAAAATACAGGCGAAAAATATTTGATCAGGATGCGATTAAAACTGTGCAGCTACTTTGCCAGCGTTTGCGCTGATTTTGATGTTGAGTTGGTTGAGATGGACGGCGAATGCGATCACGTGCATTTACTGATCAACTACCCGCCAAAGCTCGCAGTATCGAATCTGGTTAACAGCCTCAAAGGAGTTTCGAGTCGATTGCTTCGACGGGATCGTCCTGATATTGCACAACGTTATTACTACAAAGGGGTTCTTTGGACGCCGAGTTATTTCGCGGGAAGTTGTGGTGGCGCTCCCATATCCATTATCCGCCAGTATATTGAGCAACAGCAAACACCTATTTAGTCGAAAAACCTCGCCTTATATCCCCGCCCTGAAGGACGGGGATATAAGGCGCATCGGATAAACTAACAATCAGAGAAAGAGGCAGCAGATTGATGAGAAAGTTACTTTTGCCGGCATTCACTGCTGTCATGCTCATCCTAGCTTTACCAGGAATGGCGATTGGGGCTGAGACGGATGGCGGAATCTGTCAATCGGCTGGTGTTTGGAAAGGTTTGATTAAAAACATCTGTTGGAGCTGTATTTTTCCAATGCGCATTATGGGCGTAGGCTCCTCCCCAGAAGGGGCTGCACCATCTCAGCCAGTATGTTATTGCACAGATCAAAATGGGGTCCCAGAGGTAGGATGGCAACTGTCGTTTTTCCAACCAGTAAAAATAGTAGAGGTTGTACAGTCCCCATGGTGTTCGCCATTCCTTGAAGGGGTGAGTCTTCAGTCTTCCAGTTTCGATATGGGGAAAGGAGCAACTAACAGGCCCAAAGGGGGTAATGAGGCAGGGTTTTATGATGTTCACTTATGGGAGTTTCCGATCCTAGTGATGCTTAAGCTCCTCATTATGGGGGATTGTACCGCTGAGCCTTATATTGACCCATCTCTTACCTACATTAGTGAAGTAGACCCGCTCTGGGAAAATGACCTGCTTACGCTCGTATTAAATCCTGAGGCAGTTGTTTTCGCAAATCCTATTGCTTCAATGTGGTGCGCGGCTGACTGCGTGAAGGTTACAGCTGGCGCTGACAATTTGAGTGCCCACTTTTGTGCAGGCTGTGATGGCAACCTCTATCCGCTAACCGGCCATGTTTTTGCGAATGACGATTCAGTCAGGGTTTCCTCATTATTAACGCAACGAATGATTACCAAGTTGCACAGGCAGGGAATGCTGATGAAAACCATGGGTCAGGACGCTATGTGCGAACGAGGATTCAGTTACTTCATGCCCAGATCACAGTACAGGCTATCGATGCTGTATCCCGTACCGGAAGCAGAAGGACCGGAATGTTGTCATAGACTTGGTGATTCTGTTCATGACTGGTCGACACGGAAGGGCGGACGAAAACGAATAGGTGTAAATAACTATGTATACATGCTTTGGCGTTATAACGACTGCTGCGTAAGGTGGCTGGGGTAAGGAGTCAAAATGCTATTTAAAAGGACAGTTTCCCTGGCCGTAGCTGTGTCTATTGTGACAAATACACTCAGCTGGGCGTATTATGTCACGCTTATCAATATTGTGATGACACCGAAAGTATATGCGGCAAACGAAATATATGAGCAACTGGAAAAAAATTTCGATCTTTCAAATCCAGCAGCGAACAGAACTTCCACAGTCACTGCAGAGGACATTTTAGAAAAATATAAGAATAGTGAAAATCCTTCATATGCCGACAAAATAAATGGTTATGATAGCACCAACAGCTCGTCACTTGACCTGAATAAATATGGTGGAAAGACATTCACAAATGATGATGTTTTGAACTATGCCAAAACAGATGGATCTGACATAGCTGGCACCGTATCGCTACCCAACATGGACGGTAACAGTATCAACATTAAAGGGTCAGAAAACGGCGGAAAGTTACTTTCCCGTAATGAAGATGGAAGTATATCAATTACTAACAACCCCAATCCCGGAGGCGCGATCACTGGTACCAATACAGCTGAAATGTACAGTTCTGAGCAGAATAATGCAGATGTTCAGTTTAATGCAGAGGACAGTTACGGCGATGAAAAAGGATTCATTAACGATATAAAAACTCGTAAGAGTCAATTATTCACTGCTAATAGTTATGATGGGCAAGCATATCGTTCGCTGGTGGCTGCAACAAAATCCAATCCAGCCCCTAATATTTCGCCAAATGACCCAATGTTTACAAGTGGCAGAAATGAAATAGCAAACGCAGCGGCTGGTACGGGTCAATGGTTGCAAAACTGTTCAACACAGACCACAACTACAACAAAAGAAAAACATATTCCTGATTATAAGGAATATTACTGTAATGCACCTAAAAAAGATAATTATGGTAGTTGCACTATTACACGTGACTTCAGTGTACCAGTTTACATCTCTGGTGGTAATGGTGACCTAAGCGTATGTGGCGATAATTGTATACGTATCTGGTTCGGAAAGCGTGGTAATGACTACTGGTCTGGTGGTGTTTATGACAATAGCATGACGCTTCATTTCCACCAGGATGCTATCTTAAAATCAGCAAGCATAGTAAATGCTGAGTGGGATGACCACATGCAAGTTAATCTTGATGGCAAGCAGATTTTTGCTCATATCGATGGTGAATATCGCGAACCTGGTTATGGCCCACCACGTAATGGCATGGAGAGAAATAAATCGAATAAATTAAAGGAACCTATTGATATAACAAGCCAGGTTGCAAACTCCGTTTATAAAGAAGCAGATCATGAAGTTGAGATGTCTTCTACGGTATGGGTCGGAGGTGGGGGTGAAGGATACTTTGAAGTAGAGCTTATTTTTGACAATATTAAGCTTGAAGACAAACATATACAGGATCCTCCAGGTTGTTATGACGTTGTAAAGCAAGCTGGTTCATTTTGCAGGTTCGACCGGTTTTCAGATTTAGATGTTGGCACAAAACGTTTGCCACAGTCTATATTGCAATATGCTTCACCTTTATATGATGCTGATAAAGGTAACTTAACCTGGAAAACTAATCTTGAAGGATATTTTTGTGATCCTTTAGGGAAAGAAAAATTATGTCAGTATGATGCATCAGGAAATATCCTTAAAGATGAAAATGGTAATGAAGCTTGTTACAACTATGACCAGATAAAGAATATGCCTGATGCATGTTCAAAATACTCGACAAACTCAGCATGCACCATGTCCAGCCAAACATGCGCTGAGGGATGGTTCGATTCTGCTACTAATCAATGTTACATGTACGAACAAAAGTGGACCTGTGATGAAGGAATAACAAGGACTGTGACAGTAACAAACGAAGCAAACACCTGCGTGGGCATGATCCCATGTTCAGGAGGTACTTGTAATACCGGTGCGGATGAACAAAACAGTGATTTCGGTAAGGTCGCAGCCTATAGCAGCATGGTTCAGAACATGCAGGGCGATGCTATGTGTAGTGACCCTAACGACCCCAACAGTTGCATTGTCTTCTCCGGGGAGAAGCAATGGTGTGGCCGTTCTGTAGGCTTTGTAAACGGGTTGGCAAAAACAGATTGCTGCGAAGCTCCTAAAGGTGCAGCCGGAAAACTAGAGGCAATTATCTTAGCCGGGACAATGCTCAGAAACACAAACTGGGAAAAAATATCAGCAAAGCTGACAACCTGGACTGGTGGTCAGTCAGGTACGTGGGCATCGATGACGAACGCTGTCGGCCAATGGACCTCCGGGGTATCTTCTAGCGTGAGTCAGATGTGGCAACGTGTGACACAGCCACTTACTTCTGCTTATGAATCAATAACAGGAAACGTCTCGAGACTTATTGGCTCCTCCACAATTGAAGGAGGAGGATCTGCGGCCACTACTGAGCTTACGAAAGACGGCTTACAGACAGGAGGGCTTGCTGCAATTAAGCAACAGCTAATGAATAAGGCCTACGATATGTTGCCAGATGCTGTAAGAGACTTCGTTTTTGATCAAACCAGAAGTGCGGCTGGTCAAGCTGTATTCTCATCGACAGTGACTAATTTTATGCTGGCTTTGAACGTAATCGGATGGATATATACAGCATATCAAATAACTAAAATGTTATTAGAGATGCTATTGGCATGTGACCAAAAAGAAATGGAAGCGTCAATTCACAAAAACCAAGGTGCATGTTTCGTTATTGATACCGATCGTTGTGTTAAATATCTCAACGTTGGTTTCACTAAGAAGTGCATTAAGAAAGCAACCGACATGTGCTGTTATAATTCTTTATTATCAAGAGTAATAATGCAACAGGCATATCCACAGTTAGGAATTAATCCAGTAGAAAGTGGTTGTGTGGGATTAACTATCTCACAGGTGCAGCAACTTGACTGGGATAAAATAGATATGACTGAATATATTGAATCAGCAGTTGTAGCGGGAGAAGTCCCTGATGAATACGCGGCATTCACAGAAAACTCTGTAGCCAATATGGGGCCTTATAAAAATGATAATGCTCAGTTACCCTCTGAGCGAGCTTTAGATTCAATGGGCGGTAGTGTCAATATGACAAAAGCAAGAGAGGAGAATGTACAGGCACTTAAAGCAGAGAATGTCGACTGTTCATATCTACCAAGACCTGCTATATGTGAAGTAGGGTCTATATATTCGGACCCTACGACAGGAAATGTAATAAACTAAATCAAAAGGCCGGGTAAACCCGGTCTTTTTTATTTAACTGCTTTTTTCAATGGGAATGCTTTATGCCCCATATTGCCTTTGATAAAATAATACTCGCCCCCATTTATCGATACACTTGCATAACCAGGTGCTGTTTTAGGTGTTTGTGGCATCAAAGTAAACCCCGGGAAATTGGTTGTATCAAATTCAAGCCCTAAAGGGAAAAAGTCAATATAACGAATCACTGAGTAATTGCCTTTATTCAGTTTCATCTCTTTCAATTCATCACCAGTAGCAGGTCTAATAACCTGGAAATCGAAAAAGCGCGTTTTATTGCTACCAGAACCTGGTATATGTTTTGCTGTCTCGCAACTATCCCACATACCAACAATAGCTTTGCTAATCTTACATTCTTTCAATGCTTTCATTTGAGCTTCATAGGTAGCATCACCGATTTGTGGCTTATCTTTTAATGACTCAATAATAGTTTTAGCTCCGGCCTTTACCAGTGATTCATCGTCAATCGGTAAGTTTTTTTCGTTTGGAACAAAGACCACATATTGCATGACCTGTATATATTCCGCATCACCTTCGCTATACAATGAAGCTGTGAACATTCCAATCCCTGTCTTGAGACCACCAGTAATAGCACCTGTCGTAGTGTTCAAGAGCATTTTTGAAGCAAGACCTTCATCAACTCCCCCGGCTGAATTCTCTGCTTCATCTACATTAACAGGTACACCTGCAAGTGAGTATGCGTTCGTTGCAACTGACTTTTGAGGATCAGAATGCCAGTAAACGCCATGCTCTTTCGTGTACATACGATTATCCGGACTCGTTGGTTGTGTCGCGCATCCTGCAAGAAGAGAGCAGGCCAGTACAGCAGTCATTGTTTTTTTCATTGATGCGTCCCAGTGGTTGTTTTGATCATTATTTCAGAAAATTATGGCTGTGCAAGATACTAATTGTTGGGACTAGAGAAACCAAACTCAAAAACAGTCGTTAAAGTTGAGAAGAACTGAAAAAAAATATTTAACTTTTGAGTTTTCCCCCTCTTATTTGGGAAAATTAAACTTCTTCTATGTGAAAATCTATTAATTGCACTAAGGAGCAGAATAGATGACCAGACATAGAATAGCAGCCAGCTACGTCAAACGTTTGTACTACGCGAAAAAAATGACCCCTCTACCAGGAGGCAAAAGTGCTTTACACAATGCCTCGAATCCTCCGATGAGCAACTATCAAAAAGTTACTTTTTTAGGAAAGTTACTTTTCTCAGTAGTGCTGCCAGGAGTCGATTTAATGCAACCATCATACTCAGTTAGTTCACTCATTCTTCCCCGCCCAATTGGGCTCAGTGTCCGGAGGGATTTTTGATGAGCAATTTTACGATTTATACCATTGGTGATATTGATTTTGTTTACACGGCCTTTAACGGGATCGCACTGATTTTTTCCAGCCATGGTTCAAATGAATGGCTCCGATTTTCTGCATATGCAGCAGCAATTGGGCTCTTCTATAAATCAATGAAATGGGTCCTTGCCCCCACAAAAAACGATGTCCCTATATTCTCATGGATAATGGGGTTGTTGTTCTATTCCATCGCGGTAATTAAAGCTGATGTCACTCTGGAATCGGTTAAAACGGGGGAGGTCAGGAACATAGACGATGTACCGTTATTTATCGCGTCAACCGGTGAACTGACAACCGGATTACTGCACGGGCTCATTACGGACTGGCGAGCAGCGTTTGACCCGCTTA
>OKKX01000044.1_pt1 | contig 48694 bp, 43 predicted proteins | sample 1611461 | NCBI WGS metagenome assembly OKKX01 (sample SAMN04436746, study PRJEB24849) | human gut metagenome | biome: human gut; feature: NICU; material: stool | host: Homo sapiens | place: USA: Saint Louis, MO | collected 2011-01-04
TTATAGGGAGTTCTCGGCAGGCCGCAACCCCTAATTGCAAAAAACTTTTCAAGCGCGGATTTTTTCGGCAAAAGAGCGAAAAAGCGGCGAATTAATGTCACTTTTTCAGGTAAACAGCCATAAAAGCTGGCGATCACTGGAGTAAAATAGAAATAACGATGTCAGTAAGGATCCGCAGCCATGCCGTTAAATGCACAACAACAGGCCGCCCAACGCAATCTTTCTTATCTGCTTGCAGAAAAACTCGGCCAACAAATTCTGGCAGGCGATTATCAGGCCGGCAGCATCCTGCCCGGTGAAATGGAACTGGGCGAGCAATTCGGCGTCAGCCGCACCGCGGTGCGCGAAGCGGTAAAGATGTTAGCCGCCAAAGGCATGTTGTTGCCGCGCCCGCGCATTGGCACCCGCGTGATGCCGCAAAGCCAATGGAATTTCCTCGATCAAGATTTACTGACCTGGTGGATGACGCGGGAAAACTTCGATCAGGTGATGCAACACTTCCTTATCTTGCGCACCTCGCTGGAGCCGCAGGCCTGCGCGTTGGCGGCAAACCACGCCAGCCCGCAACAAACCAAGTTGCTGGCGGGGCTGATGGCGGAAATGCGCGCGCTGCATACCCAGTTTGATCGCGAGCGTTGGATCCAGGTCGATACCCAATTCCACCAGCTTATCTACGAGGCCAGCGGCAACCCGTTCCTGACCTCGTTCGCCAACCTGTTCAGTTCGGTGTACCAAAGCTACTTCCGCGCCATCACCGGCAATGAAGTGATCAAGCTGCGCCATCATCAGGCTATCGTCGATGCGATACTCGCCGGAGACAGCGCAGGCGCGCTCGTCGCCTGCCAGGTACTGCTGAAAGAGAAAGACTAGACACGCTCCCCCGCTTATATATAGAAGAAAGAGACGAGGGACAGACGACCATTTAACCAGGACCGACCATGACCCAATCCGCGCGCAGTATGGCAGGACTCCCGTGGATCGCCGCAATGGCGTTCTTTATGCAGGCGCTGGACGCCACTATCCTCAACACCGCGCTGCCGGCGATCGCCCAAAGCCTGGGGCGTTCGCCGCTGGCGATGCAATCGGCCGTCATCAGCTACACGCTGACGGTGGCGATGCTGATCCCGGTCAGCGGCTGGCTGGCGGATCGCTTCGGCACTCGACGGATATTCATCTTCGCCGTCACGTTATTCACCCTCGGTTCGCTGCTGTGCGCCTTGTCTCCTACGTTGAGCGTGCTGGTCGCCTCTCGCGTGCTGCAGGGCATCGGCGGCGCGATGATGATGCCGGTCGCGCGGTTGGCGCTGCTGCGCGCCTACCCGCGCAGCGAACTGCTGCCGGTGCTGAACTTCGTCACCATGCCCGGCCTGGTCGGGCCGATTCTCGGGCCGCTGCTGGGCGGCTGGCTGGTAACCTACGCCACCTGGCACTGGATTTTCCTGATCAATATCCCTATCGGTCTGCTCGGCATCTTCTATGCGCGCAAATACATGCCGGACTTCACCACGCCCAAACGCCGCTTCGATTTCCTTGGTTTTATGCTGTTCGGCCTGAGTCTGGTGCTGATCTCTACCGGGCTGGAACTGTTTGGCGAGCGGGTGCTGGCGAGCTACGTTTCGCTGGGCATTCTGCTCAGCGGCTTCGTGATGCTGTTCGGCTACATCGCGCACGCACGCCGCCACCCTCAGCCGCTGATCGGTCTCGATCTGTTCAAAACTCGCACCTTCTCGGTCGGCATCGCCGGCAACGTCGCCTCCAGGTTGGGCACCGGCTGCGTGCCGTTTTTAATGCCGCTCATGCTGCAGGTGGGATTCGGTTACACGGCGATCGTCGCCGGTTGCATGATGGCGCCAACCGCCATCGGCTCACTGATGGCGAAATCCACCGTCACTCAGGTGCTGCGCTGGTTCGGCTACCGTAAAACGCTGGTCGGCATCACCGTTATCATCGGGGTGCTGATCGCCCAGTTTGCCCTGCAAAGCCCGGGCATGCAGCTGTGGCTGATGATCCTGCCGCTGTTCGTGCTGGGCATGGCGATGTCCACCCAGTTCACCGCCATGAACACCATCAGCCTGGCGGATTTGAACGACGCCAACGCCAGCGCCGGCAACAGCGTCCTGGCGGTCACCCAACAGCTGTCCATCAGTTTCGGCGTCGCGATCAGCGCGGCGGTGCTGCGTTTTTACGAATCCCTGTCGTTAGGCACCATGATCGACCACTTCCACTACACCTTTATCACCATGGGGATCGTCACCGTGGCGTCGGCGCTGGTATTTATGTTGCTGAGAAGGAAGGATGGCCGCAATTTGATCAGCGGCCAGGAAAGCAAGAAAGAAGCGAAGGCGGCCAGTTAACGGCGGCCCACCGAAGCGCGTTCCACCAGCTCGGGCGTCAGCACCAGCACCTGGGGCGCGCGCTCCGGATTTTGCAGGCGGTTGATCAGCGCATCGATCGCCAGCTCGCCCAGCGAATCCTTCGGTTGATGAATGGTGCTCAGCGGCGGCGCCAGATAACGCGCCAGCTCAATATCATCGTACCCCATCACCGCCATATCCTGCGGCACGGAAAGCCCGGCCTGATACAGCGCCTGATAAACGCCTACCGCCACCGCGTCGTTGCCGGCGAACACCGCATGCGGCGGTTCGTCCAGCGCCAACAGTTGGCGCATGGCATTCACGCCGCCCTCAAACTCAAAGTCGCAATGCACTTCATACCCTGTCGGAACCGGTAATCCGGCGCGACGCATCGCGTTGCGATAGCCTTCCAGCCGGTGACGGGCGGTGGTTTTATCCTGCGGGCCGGCGATGCAGGCGATCTTGCGGTAGCCGCGGGCGATCAGATGATCGGTCGCCATCTCGCCACCCAGCAGCGAGTTATCCTGAATAATGTCGTTGGCACCCTCGAACGGCGCCCAGTCCATCATCACGATCGGCAATGACGGGTAACGGCTCAGGGCATCTTGCGATGGCCGGTGGTTTTCGGTGCACATCAACAGCAAACCGTCGACGCGCTTTTGCAGCAGCGTCTCCATGCTGCGGTTCATGCGCGCGGCGTCTTCTTCGGTATTGCACAGGATCAGACTGTAGCCACGTTCATAGCAGCTGCGCTCCACGCCGCGCACCACTTCAGCATAAAACGGGTTGTTGCTGGCGGTCACCAGCATGCCGATGGTGCGGGTCTGATTAAGCTTCAGGCTGCGCGCCAGCGCGGAAGGCGCATAGTTCAACTGTTCCACGGCCGCCATGACCTTGTCGCGCACGCTGTCGCTGACAAAGCGATTGTTGTTGACCACATGCGAAACAGTCGAGGTTGAAACGCCCGCCAGGCGAGCGACATCTTTCATGGTGGCCAAAGGATCACCCCTGCTGCTGCAAGAAGGCGTCGATCTCTTCGCGCCACGGCACCGAAGGCTGCGCGCCGGGGCGGGTTACGGCGATCGCCGCCGCCGCATGGGCGAAACGCACCGCGTCGGCCATGCTGTTGCCTTCCAACAGGGCGGTCACCAGCGCACCATTAAAGGTATCGCCGGCGGCGATGGTGTCCACCGCTTGCACTTTGAAGCCGGGCACCCGTTTGCCGTTGCCGTTTTCGCTCAGCCACACGCCGCGGCTACCGAGGGTGATGATCACCGTCGCGATGCCTTTGTCGTGCAGTGCCCGGGCCGCACGCGCCGCATCGGCGTCGTTGTCCACGGCGATGCCGGTCAAGCGCTGCGCTTCGGTTTCATTCGGGGTGATCATATCGATCATGCCCAGCAGCTCGTCCGGCAGCTCGCGCGCCGGGGCCGGGTTGAGGATCACCTGCGTTTGATGTTGCTTCGCCAGGCGGGCGGCGGCGATCACCGTCTCCAGCGGCGACTCCAGCTGCATCAGCAGGGCATCGGCGTCGATCACTTTTTGTTGGTAGCGCGCCAGGTAATCCGGCGTCACCGCGGCGTTGGCGCCGGCATCGATGCCGATCACGTTCTCGCCCTCGGCGTTGACGAAGATCAGCGCCACGCCGGTGGTGCTGTCGGCGATGGCTTCAATCGGTTGAGTATCAATGCGATCGCTCGCCAGCTGCCGGCGGATACGCTCGCCGATATCGTCGGCACCCACGCAGGCGATAAAGGCGATCTCCGCCCCACTGCGCCCGGCCGCCACCGCCTGATTCGCGCCCTTGCCGCCAAACGCCACCTTATACTGCTTCCCGATCACCGTTTCGCCCGGGTGGGGGAATTGTTCAATATTGAGGATATGGTCGGCATTGATGCTGCCCAGAACCACCAGCTTACCTGTTTCCATCGCATTGATTCCTGAATTGCGCGCCATCGTAAACGCCCCGTCCCGATGGCGCTGGTATGACTTACTGAGTGACCAGTTTCAAATCGACCGGAATGGTCGCCGGCACTTTTTCGCCTTTCAGCACTTTATCGGCGGTTTCCACGCCGATCACGCCGATCTGATCGGGACGCTGCGCCACGGTCGCCGCCAGCTTGCCGCCTTCAACCGCTTTCACGCCGTCGGCGGTGCCGTCGAAGCCTACCACGATCACGTCGGTTTTACCGGCGGTTTGCAGCGCACGCAGCGCGCCCAGCGCCATTTCATCGTTCTGGGCAAATACCGCCTGCACATCCGGGTGAGCGGTCAGCAGGTTCTGCATCACGTTCAGGCCCTTGGTGCGGTCGAAATCGGCCGGCTGGCTGGCCAGCAGCTTGAATTTATTCTGATCCAGCGACTGTTTGAAGCCTTCGCCGCGTTCACGCGCGGCGGAGGTGCCGGCAATGCCTTCCAGCTGAATCACCTTGGCGTCGGCGCCCGCTTTCTTGGCGATGAAGTCGCCGGCCATTTTGCCGCCCACGCGGTTATCCGACGCGATATGGCTCACCACTTCACCCTTGCTCGCCACGCGGTCCAGCGTGATGACCGGGATCTTAGCCTGGTTGGCCATCTTGATGGCGTTGCCGACCGCATCGGAGTCGGTCGGGTTGATCAGCAGCAGCTTAGGCGCCCGCACCATCAGATCCTGCACGTTGGCCAGCTCTTTCGCCGGGTTGTTCTGGGAGTCCAGCACCACCAGGTTGTAGCCCAGCTTATTGGCCTCTTGCTGCGCCCCATCCTTCATCGAGACGAAGAACGGGTTGTTGAGGGTGGACACCACCAGCGCGATGGTCTCTTTGGCCATGGCATTGGCGCTCAGGGTGGCGCTCAGCGCGATGGCGGAGGCTAAGGTTGCCAGTTTTTTCATTTTCATCATCGTGATTCCTGTAGGGGGAGGTTACTTGTTGCTTTTGTTATCTACCAGAACCGCCAGCAGTATCACCACTGCCTTCACGATCATTTGGTAGTAGGAAGAAACACCCAGTAAATTCAGACCGTTGTTCAGAAAACCGAGTATCAGCGCCCCGATCAGCGTGCCGACGATGCGCCCCTTGCCGCCGGCCAGGCTGGTGCCGCCCAGCACCACGGCGGCGATGGCGTCCAGCTCATAGCCGGTGCCGGCGGTCGGCTGTGCCGACGACAGGCGCGCCACTTCGATCACCCCCGCCAGCGCCGCCAGCAGGCCGCACAGCGAGTAGACGATAATCTTCACTTTATCGACGCTGATGCCGGACAGACGGGTCGCCGCCTCGTTGCCGCCCAAGGCATAAATATAGCGGCCCAGGCGCGTATGGTGCAGCATATACCAGGCGGCGATGAACACGATCGCCATGATCCAGATCGGCGTAGGCACGCCCAGCGGACGGCCGATGCCGAACCAACCAAAGGTGTCGGCCACGTCGGTAAAACCGGTGTTGATCGGGCTGCCGTTGGTGTACACCATGGTGACGCCGCGCAACAGCAGCATCATCACCAGCGTGGCGATAAAGGCCTGCACTTTGCCTTTGGCGACGATCACCCCGGTGCAGGCGCCAACCGCGGCGCCCAGCGCCAAGGCCGCCGCCACCGCTACCAGCGCGTTGACCTCAAAGCCGACGATCGACGCCGCCACCGCGCCGGTCAGCGCCAGCAGCGATCCCACCGACAGATCGATGCCGGACGTGAGGATCACCAGCGTCATCCCCACCGCCATGATGGCGTTCACCGAAGTCTGCTGCAGAATATTGAACAGGTTGTTCAGGGTGAAGAAATTCGGGCTCATGGAAGAGACCACGGCGATCAGCACCAGCAGCGCAATCAACGACTTCTGCTCTAACAGCCACTCTTTACTGAACCAGCGCTTAGCTGCGATAGTCTGGGAACTCATATCTGATTACTCCTGCTTTACGCCGTATTGCTTGCCGACGGCTGCCGCCATCAACGCTTCCTGGGTGGCCTGTTCAATCGGGAACTCGCCGCTGAGATGCCCTTCGTGCATCACCAGAATGCGATCGCTCATGCCCATCACCTCCGGCATTTCCGAAGACACCAGAATGATGCTCAGCCCTTCCTGTTTGAACTGGTTGATTAACTGATAGATCTCTTTTTTGGCGCCGACATCGACGCCGCGCGTCGGCTCATCGAGGATCAGCACCTTCGGCCGGGTCATCAGGCCGCGGGCGATCGCCACTTTTTGCTGATTACCGCCGGAAAGCAGACCTATCGGCTGCTCCATCGACGGCGTTTTGATATTGAACAGCCGGATGAAATCCCCCACCGCCTGCCGCTCGTCGGCCTGTTTCAGGCTGCCGTCGGCGCGGCTAAAGTAGCGCAGCGCGGTCAGCGACATGTTTTCCTTCACCGACATGCCCAACACCAGGCCGTCGCGCTTGCGGTCTTCCGAGATATAGACGATGCCGTTCGCCAACCCATCCTGCGGCGAATGGGCGACCACCTCGCGGCCGTCCAGGCTGACGGTGCCGGCCTTGCGCGGCGCGGCGCCGTACAGGATCTTCATCAATTCGGTGCGCCCGGCGCCCATCAGCCCGGCCACACCGAGGATCTCGCCGCGGTACAGCGTAAAGCTGACGTCTTCAACGCCGGGGCCGGAAAGATGACTGACTTCCAGCCGCTTTTCACCACGCGGCAAATCCAGGCGCGGATATTGTTCTTCCAGCTTGCGGCCGACCATCATCTCAATCAGCGAATCTTCCTGCAGCTCGCTCACCGGCCGCTCGGCGATGAACTGCCCGTCACGAAATACCGTCACGTCGTCGCAGATTTCAAAGATCTCTTTCAGACGGTGCGAGATATAGACGATGCCGCGCCCTTCGGCCTTCAGCTCATTGATCACCTTGAACAGCGAGGCGGTTTCGGTGTCGGTCAGCGCATCGGTCGGTTCGTCCATGATGATCACTTTAGATTCGAAGCTCAGCACCTTGGCGATCTCCACCATCTGCTGATCGCCGATCGACAGCTCGCCCACCAGCCGGTGGCTGCTGTAGCGGAGATTGAGCCGCGCCAACAAGCGATCGGCCTCGGCGTACATGCGCTTCCAGTCAATTCGGCCGAAACGGTTGACGAACTCGCGGCCGAGGAAGATGTTTTCCGCAATCGTCAGCTGCGGGATCAGGTTCAGCTCCTGATGAATAATGCCGATGCCCGCTTCCTGCGAATCTTTAGGCCCGTTGAACGCCACCTCTTTACCGAGAAAATACTGGCTGCCGGCGTCTTTCTGGTAGATGCCGGTCAGCACTTTCATCATGGTGGACTTCCCGGCGCCGTTTTCCCCCACCAGCGCCATCACCTTGCCGGGATAAACGCTGAGAGCGGCGCCGGAAAGCGCCTTCACGCCGGGAAAGGCTTTATCAATCCCTTTCAGTTGCAGTAAAGGTTGCATAAACGCCTCAGAAAGTTACGCCGGCGCACAGGATCACGTTCGCGTAAGGCGAACACTCCCCGCTGCGGATCACCGCCCGGCTGTGCTCGGTTTGCGCTTTAAACGCCTGATGGCTGATATAACGCACGCCGATGGTATTGCCCTGGCGTTGGCCCAGTGCGGTCAGTTCAGCCAACAATGCCTCGTGGAGCGACGGATTTTGTTTCACGATTTCTTCCGCCAGGATGGCGCTTTCTACCTGCATCTCTTGCGTGACCGCCGCGAACACCTGCATGAAGGTCGGCACGCCCTGCGTCAGCGCCAGATCGATGCGCTGCGTCGCCGCCGGTATCGGCAAACCCGCATCGCACAAGGTGAGCTGATCGGTATGCCCCAGCCGGGCAATCACGGCAGACACGTCTGAATTCAGTAATACGCCCTTTTTCATCTTCTCACTCCGCTAGCGAAACGTTTCGCTCTCTGGAGGAGTGTAAAAAAACGGCAGGGGAAGGCAACCCGGACAATGCAGAAGTGTGATCGTCATCGAAACGTTTCGTTCGCGCACGGAGAAAGCGCAAACAAAAGGGGCCCAGCCTAGCTGAGCCCCTGTCAAGCGGGTTAGATCTCGACCTGCGTGCCGAGCTCGATGACCCGGTTCGGCGGGATTTCGAACTGATCCGGCGCGCGCAGCGCATTGCGGCTCAGAGCAACGAACAGTTTGCCGCGCAGGTAGAGGTACCATGGCCGCTTGGTGAGGATCAGCGATTCATGGGACATGAAGAACGACGTCTCCGACATGCGGCACGGCAACCCTTCCAGCCCGCAGCGGTGGAACACTTCCTCCACGTTCGGCGTTTCGCGCCAGCCGTAGCTGGCCACCACCCGCCAGAAGGTCGGCGACAGCTGCTCGATGGTCACCCGGCGCACGTTGTGCACGTAAGGCGCATCCTCGGTGCGCAGCGTCAGCAGCACCACGCGCTCGTGCAACACCTTATTGTGTTTCAGGTTATGCAACAGCGCAAAAGGAATGACGTTGGTGGCGCGCGACAAGAAGACCGCGGTGCCCGGCACCCGTACCGGCGGCGATTTCTCCAGCGAGGCAATCATCGCCTCCAGCGAGTTGCCGTGCTCATGCAGACGGCGCAGCAGGCGGAAACGCTCGCTCTTCCAGGTAGTCATAATGATGAACATCACCAGCGCCAGGGTCAGCGGCAGCCAGCCGCCGGAGAACAGCTTCAGGGCGTTGGCGGAGAACATCGGCACGTCGATGATCAGCAAGATGGTCACGATGCCGATCGCCAGGAAGCGATTCCAGTGCCAGTTGTTGATCGCCACCGAGGTGACCAGAATGCTGGTCAGCACCATGGTGCCAGTGACGGCGATGCCGTACGCCGCCGCCAGGTTGCTGGAGTGTTCGAAGCCGATGATAACCAGCACCACCGAGATATACAGCGTCCAGTTGATCACCGGAATGTAGATCTGGCCGGATTCCATTTCCGAGGTGTGAATGATGCGCATCGGCGACAAATACCCCAGGCGCACCGCCTGGCGAGTCAGTGAGAAGACGCCGGAAATCACCGCCTGCGAGGCGATGACCGTTGCCAGGGTTGCCAGAATCAGCAGCGGGATCAGCGCCCAGTCGGGCGCCAGCAGGAAGAATGGGTTTTTGATCGCTTCAGGGTTTTTCAGCAGCAACGCCCCCTGGCCGAAGTAGTTGAGCACCAGCGAAGGCAGCACCACGGTGAACCAGGCCAGGCGGATCGGGAACTTGCCGAAGTGCCCCATGTCGGCATACAGCGCCTCAACGCCGGTGATCGACAGCACCACCGCCCCCAGCGCTAAGAACGACACCTTCTTATATTCCATAAAGAAGTTGAGCGCCCATTTGGGATTCAGCGCCTGCAGCACTTCCGGGTTCGAAATGATGCTGCGCGCGCCCAGTACCGCCAACACGATGAACCACAACAGCATTACCGGGGCGAACAGCTTGCCGACGCTGCCGGTGCCGTGTTTTTGGATAACGAACAACAGGGTCAGCACCAGAATCGAGAGCGGCACGATATAGGCGTCGAGCGCAGGCGCAGCGATTTCCAACCCCTCTATCGCCGACATCACCGAGATCGCCGGGGTGATCACCACCTCGCCATAGAAGAAGCTGCCGCCGATCAGGCCCAGTATCACCAGCACTGCGGTGGTGCGCGCCGAGGTATTGCGCCCGGCCAGCGACATCAGCGTCAAAATGCCGCCTTCGCCGGCGTTGTCCGCCCGCATCACGTAGGTGAGATATTTGAGGGAAACGATCACGATCAGCATCCAGAAAATCAGCGACAGGAAGCCGAAAACCACGTCTGGACGAACATCGAAGCCGTAATGGCCGGAGAAACACTCTCTCAACGTATAGAGAGGACTGGTGCCGATATCACCGTAGACCACGCCGATGGCAGCCAGGGTTACCGCCGATAGGGACTGCTTATGCTCTGCGCTCATAATTCGTTTCTTTATCAGAACATCCGTTAGCGATGCATCCGCATCAGGCAAAATACGGGCTCAAAGATCCGTCACGCCCACCAGAAAGCCGCACAGTATGCACCATTTATACGGCTTGCCTACCCTTATATCAGAGCCGAAAAATAAACAAAATGTGAACCAGATATCCGACTCAACTGAGAAAAATTTTACTAATCAATAAGCTATACCATTAAAAATAATGGTGGTTTATCATCGAATTATCGACCAAGATTGGCTAACTCTCGGACAATACGACGATTATATGACGCCATCATCCCTTCTGGCAGAACGAATTTCCCGCCTCAGCAGCGCGCTGGAGAGCGGCCTTTATGAGCGGCAAGAGGCGATCCGCCTGTGCCTGCTGGCGGCGCTGAGCGGCGAAAGCGTATTCTTGCTCGGCCCGCCCGGCATCGCCAAGAGCCTGATCGCGCGCCGGCTGAAGTTTGCCTTCCGCAACGCTCGCTCTTTTGAATACCTGATGACGCGCTTTTCCACGCCGGAAGAGGTCTTCGGCCCGCTCTCGATTCAGGCGCTGAAAGATGAGGGGCGCTATCAGCGTCTGACCGCCGGCTATCTGCCGGAAGCGGAGATCGTGTTTCTGGACGAGATCTGGAAGGCCGGCCCGGCGATCCTCAACACCCTGCTGACGGCGATCAACGAACGCCGCTTTCGCAACGGCAACAGTGAAGAACCGATCCCGCTGCGCCTGCTGGTCACCGCCTCCAACGAACTGCCCGAAGCGGACAGCAGCCTCGAAGCCCTGTATGACCGCATGCTGATTCGCCTGTGGCTGGACAAGGTGCAGGATAAGCAGAATTTCCGCTCGCTGCTGGTCAACCGCCAGAGCGAAAGCCAAAACCCGGTGCCGGCGGCGCTGAGCGTCAGCGACGAAGAGTTTCTGCAGTGGCAGCCGCAGATCGATAAGGTGGCGCTGCCGGAAGCCTGCTTTGAGCTGATTTTCCAACTGCGCCAGCGGCTGGACGCGCTGGAACAGGCGCCGTACGTCTCCGATCGGCGCTGGAAAAAAGCCCTGCGCCTGCTGCAGGCCTGCGCCTTCTTCAGCGGGCGCGACGCCATCGCCCCGCTCGATCTGATGCTGTTGAAAGACTGCCTGTGGCACGATCTCACCTCGCTGAAGCTGCTGCAACAGCAGATAGATCAGCTGCTGACCGAGTCGGCCTATCAGCAGCAGTCGATGCTGATCCAGTTGCAACAGATCCACACCCGCTGGCTGCAGGACCAGCAGCAACAAAGCGACCGGCAGGCCATCAGCCTGGTGAAAAAAGGCGGCATGTTCAGCCGCAAACCGCAATACGCGCCGGCCACGCCGTTCGCCGGCGGCACCCTCACTCTGCTGTTGCAAAAGCCGCTGCAGTTGCATGACATTCAGGTCAACCATCTGAGCATCGAAAGCAGCGCGCTGGACAACTGGCTGCAAAAAGGCGGCGACGTGCGCGCCAAGCTGAACGGCATCGGCTTTGCGCAGCCGATCGACCTGGAAGTGGATGACCAACTGCACCTGACGGTGTTGGACGTCAGCCGCCAGCCGTCATTACTGGCGCTGCCGGGCAAACAGGCCACCGCCACGCCGCAGGCGCTGCTGGATGAAATGGACGCATTGGCCCAGCGCCTGGCGGAGCAGCGCCGCGCCTTCAGCCAACATCAGCCCTGTCTGTTCACCCCCGCCGCCGGCCTGGCCAAGATCGAAGCCAGTCTGCTGCAGGTCGCGGAACAGGTTAAACAGCAACTGCAGCAAATGCGCGGCCAGTAACCATGCTCAGTCTGGAGACGCTCGATCTGCTGCTGGCGATCACCGAAGGCGAGATGATCGAGGAGATGATCGTCGGCATGCTGGCGGCGCCGCAGCTGTCGGTATTCTTTAAAAAGTTTCCGGCCCTTCGCCGAGCGCTGGATCGCGATCTGCCGCATTGGAAGCTGCAGCTCAAGGAGCGTCTGCAGGAGGCGATGGTGCCGCCGGCGCTGGCGCAGGAATTCTATCGCTACCAGCAGTGCCAGCTGGAGAACAACACCCAGTTCTATCACAACCTCAACGACACCATGGAGCTGCTGCGCCAGCTGGTCTCACCGTTTTATGAACAGGCGCGCGCGCTGGTGGACGCCGCCGATCTGCCCAATCATCCGCTGGACGACAGCTTTCAAACGCTGTTTCTGCAGCGCTGGCGCATCAGCCTGACGCTGCAGGCCACCATGCTGCACCACCAACTGCTGGAACAAGAGCGCGAGCAGCTGATGGCGGAACTGCAGGAGCGGTTGGCGCTGAGCGGCGCGCTGGAACCGCTGCTGTCGGAAAACGACACCGCCGCCGGCAGGCTGTGGGACATGAGCAAAGGCCAGCTGCAGCGTGGCGATTATCAGCGGCTGGTGGAGTACGGCAACTTTTTGCAGCAGCAGCCGGAGCTGAAAAAACTGGCGCAACAGCTGGGCCGCAGCTATCAGGCCAAGGCGGTGCAGCAACAGGACGCGCAGCCGGAGCCGTTCAGGGTCATGGTGCAGGTGCCGGCCACGCTGCCGGAAGAAGTGAGCGGCATTCATCAAAGCGACGACATTCTGCGCCTGCTGCCGCCGGAGCTGGCGACGCTGGGGATTGAAGAGCTGGAATTCGAGTTTTATCGCCGCCTGTTGGAAAAGCGGCTGCTGAGCTACCGTCTGCAGGGCGACGTCTGGCAGGAACAGATCCTGATCCGCCAGGTCACTCACCAGCAGCAGGATCAACAGCCGCGCGGGCCGTTTATCGTCTGCGTGGACACTTCCGGATCGATGGGCGGTTTCAACGAACAGTGCGCCAAGGCGTTCTGTCTGGCGCTGCTGCGCATTGCGCTGGCGGACAACCGCCGCTGCTATATCATGCTGTTCGCCAACCAGATCGTGCATTACGAACTCACCGCCGCCAGCGGCATCGAGCAGGCAGTGCGCTTTCTCGGCCAGCAGTTTCGTGGCGGTACCGATCTGGCGGCCTGCCTGAACGCCACCGTCACCAAAATGGCGGAGAGCGGCTGGTTCGACGCCGATGCGGTGATCATTTCCGATTTTATTGCCCAGCGGTTGCCGGAGGAGGTAATAAAGAAGGTGAAACAGCAGCAGCAAAGCCACCAGCAACGTTTCCACGCGGTGGCGATGTCCGCCTACGGCAAACCCGGCATCATGCGCATCTTCGATCATATCTGGCGCTTTGATACCGGGCTGAAAAGCCGTTTGATGCGCCGCTGGCGGCGCTAGGCGAGATTAGAGCAGGCCTTCGACCGCGCCGCGCACTTCCGGCGACCACACGCCGCATTGCACCTGGCCGATATGCGACAGTTGCAGCAACAACATCACCAGACGCGACTGACCGATGCCGCCGCCGATGGTCTGCGGCATATCGCCGCGCAGTAAGGACTGGTGCCATTCCAGCTTCATGCGCTCTTCATCGCCGGTCAGCGCCAACTGGTGTTTCAGCGCGGCGGCGTCAACGCGGATCCCCATGGAGGACAGCTCGAAAGCGTCCTGCAGCACCGGGTTCCACACCACGATATCGCCGTTCAGGCCCGCCAGGCCATCCGCCGTCGGCGTGGTCCAGTCATCATAATCCGGCGCCCGCATATCGTGCGATTTACCGTGTGACAGCTTGCCGCCGATGCCAATCAGGAACACTGCGCCCAATTCTTTGGCAATCGCCCGCTCGCGCCCCTTGGCGTCCAGATCAGGGTAGCGCTGCAGCAGGGTTTCGCTGTGCACGAAGTGGATCTGTTCCGGCAGGAACGGAGTCAGGCCATGCTCGCGGCTGACTTCCGCCTCCGTCGCCTTGATCGCAGCGTAAATGCTGCGCACGGTGTTTTTCAGGTAGTCCAGGCTGCGCTCACCGTCGCCCATCACCCGTTCCCAGTCCCACTGATCGACGTACACCGAGTGGATAGGCGTCAGGCGGTCTTCATCCGGGCGCAGCGCCTTCATATGGGTATACAGGCCTTCGCCGGCACCGAAATCGTAGCTGCCCAGGGTTTTGCGTTTCCATTTCGCCAGCGAATGCACCACTTCGAAGGTGGCGTCCGGCAAGGTTTTGACTTTGACCTGCACCGCTTTCTCGCTGCCGGAAAGGTTATCCTGCGTGCCGTCGCCCAGGCGGCTAAGGATCGGGGCTTGCACTTCGATCAGACCGAGCTGTTGCTCCAGCTGGCGGGAGAAGAAGGCTTTGACCTGGCTGATTTGTTGTTGTTTTTGGATAAACTGTTTTTTCATTGCCGTATCTCTTGTAAACCTGTCTCTGTTGCCATCGATTAAGCAACAAAATGACACGACAATTCAATATCCATTAATCAATATTGCCTTTTCACTTTTAATCGTTCATTTTTACCCGGACAGAATTCAACAATCGTTAATTAATGGGGGATTAAATGGCGGAAATTTATCAGATCGATAATCTCGATCGCGGCATTCTCAACGCCCTGATGGACAACGCGCGCACACCGTACGCCGAACTGGCGAAAAACTTCGCCGTCAGCCCCGGCACCATTCATGTGCGGGTGGAGAAGATGAAGCAGGCCGGGATCATCACCGGCGCGCGCATCGACGTCAGCCCCAAACAGCTGGGATACGACGTGTGCTGCTTTATCGGCATCATATTAAAGAGCGCCAAAGACTATCCTTCGGCGCTGAAGAAGCTGGAAAGCCTGGAAGAAGTGGTGGAAGCCTATTACACCACCGGCCACTACAGCGTCTTTATCAAGGTGATGTGTCGATCGATCGACGCGCTGCAACAGGTACTTATCAACAAGATCCAGACCATCGACGAGATCCAGTCTACCGAAACGCTGATCTCGCTGCAGAACCCCATTATGCGTACCATCGTGCCGTAACCCGCCAAATTGCATACCCACATTATCCACAGGTAGATCCCAGCCGATTCACAGCGTACAATGCAGCCACTTTGAGTGAGAAGGTTGGGATCGTTGGTTCATGGCAGACATTACTCTGATCAGTGGCAGTACGCTTGGCAGCGCCGAATACGTGGCTGAACATTTGGCTGAAAAGCTGGAAGACGCGGGTTTCTCTACCGAGATGCTGCACGGCCCTGAACTGGATGAGCTGCCGTTGACCGGTCGCTGGCTGGTGGTCTCTTCCACGCACGGCGCCGGCGAACTGCCGGATAACCTTCAGCCGTTGCTGGAGCAGATCGCCGAACAACAGCCGGATCTTTCCGAGGTGCAGTTCGGCGCCGTCGGTTTGGGCAGTTCGGAATACGACACCTTCTGCGGTGCGATCAAACAGATCGACGATCTGTTGATCGCCAGAGGCGCGAAAAGGATCGGCGATCGTCTCGAGATCGACGTGACCGAACATGAAATTCCCGAGGATCCGGCCGAGGAATGGGTAAAAAACTGGATTAATTTACTCTAATTCGCCTAAAGATCGTGCGAACGATTGTGGATAACTATACTTAAAAGCAGGGTAAAAGCCGTAGTTATCCCAATAACAACCGTAGTGCGCTTTTTGTCCTGTGCATAACAAGCCTTTTAGATCCCAGCTTATCTGCGTCGGGATCACCGATCATTCACAGCAAACGATCCTCCTTAATCTGCTGATCTTCATCGTGAATAGTCACTTATCCACAGAGGATCGCGATCCTAATAAGAGATCTAATAAAGAGATCTTTAAATAAAAAAGATCTTCTTTTAATTACCGACGATCCTGACCACTTGGTCGATCGTCTAAACTTGAGTAGAATCCCCCACCCCAGGGCAAATAACGATCGTTCGCAATACGGCGAGGTGCAGTTCCATGTTTTATCCAGATCAATTTGACGTCATCATCATCGGTGGTGGCCATGCAGGGACCGAGGCCGCCATGGCCGCGGCACGCATGGGACGTCAGACTTTATTATTGACACACAATATCGATACGCTGGGACAGATGTCCTGTAACCCGGCGATTGGCGGTATTGGTAAAGGGCATCTGGTTAAGGAAATTGATGCGCTCGGCGGCCTGATGGCCACGGCGATCGACCATGCCGGCATCCAGTTTAGGATACTAAACGCCAGCAAAGGCCCAGCCGTTCGCGCCACTCGCGCTCAGGCGGATCGCGTCCTGTATCGGCAGGCGATCCGTACCGCGTTGGAGAACCAGCCCAACCTGATGATCTTCCAACAGCCGGTTGAGGATCTGATCGTCGAAAACGATCGCGTCGTGGGTGCCGTCACCCAAATGGGTCTGAAATTCCGCGCCAAGGCGGTGGTATTGACCGTAGGCACCTTCCTGGACGGCAAGATCCATATCGGCCTGGAGAATTACAGCGGCGGCCGCGCCGGGGATCCTCCTTCGATCTCGCTGTCGCAGCGTTTGCGTGAACTGCCGCTGCGCGTTAACCGCTTGAAAACCGGTACGCCGCCGCGCATCGACGCCCGCACTATCGATTTCAGCGTATTGGCACCTCAACACGGCGATACGCCGGTGCCGGTATTCTCGTTCCTGGGCGATGCCAGCCAGCACCCGGAACAAATGGCGTGCTACATCACCCACACCAATGAAAAAACCCATGACGTGATCCGCAATAACCTCGATCGCAGCCCGATGTATGCCGGGATCATCGAAGGGATCGGCCCACGTTACTGTCCGTCGATCGAAGACAAGGTCATGCGCTTTGCCGATCGCAACGCGCACCAGATCTTCCTCGAGCCGGAAGGCCTGACCAGCAACGAGATTTACCCTAACGGGATCTCCACCAGCCTGCCGTTCGACGTGCAGATGCAGATCGTCCGTTCAATGGAAGGGATGCAGAACGCGCGTATTATTCGCCCTGGTTATGCCATCGAGTACGATTTCTTCGATCCACGCGATCTGAAACCGACGCTGGAAAGCAAATTTATTCAGGGCCTGTTCTTCGCCGGCCAGATCAACGGCACCACCGGCTATGAAGAAGCCGCCGCACAGGGGTTACTGGCCGGTCTGAACGCCGGGCGCTTCGCCGATGAACAAGAGGGCTGGGCGCCACGTCGCGATCAGGCCTACCTCGGCGTGCTGGTGGACGATCTCAGCACCCTCGGCACCAAAGAACCGTACCGCATGTTTACCTCACGCGCCGAGTATCGTCTGATGCTACGCGAAGACAACGCCGATCTCCGCCTGACGGAAAAAGGCCGTGAACTCGGCCTGGTGGACGACGTGCGCTGGGCGCGTTACAGCGAGAAGCTGGAGCGAATCGAACGTGAACGTCAGCGCCTGCGCGACATCTGGATGCATCCGCACGCCGAGAACGTCGAACAGGTCAATGCATTGCTGAAAGCGCCGCTGTCGCGTGAAGCGAACGGCGAAGAGTTGCTGCGCCGTCCTGAGATGGATTACGCGCAGTTGACCGGCATCGACGCCTTCGCACCGCCGTTGGACGACGTACAAGCCGCCGAGCAGGTCGAGATCCAGGTCAAATACGAAGGCTATATCGCTCGCCAGCAGGAAGAGATCGAAAAACAGCAGCGCAACGAGAACACCATGCTGCCGCTGGATCTTGACTACCGTCAGGTTTCGGGGCTGTCGAACGAGGTGATCGCCAAGCTGAACGATCACAAACCGAACTCCATCGGCCAGGCTTCGCGCATCTCCGGCATTACACCGGCGGCGATCTCGATTTTGCTGATCTGGCTGAAAAAGCAGGGACTGCTGCGCCGCAGCGCATAAATCCCGCATCCAGGCGGCCGTTTGCTCAACCCGTAGCCAAACGGCCGCTGACATCACTTGCGCCCTGAATTATCATAGTCGCCTCATTGCGCCAGCTAACCATCCGCTGGTCGTTCAGCGCCTGCCAGAGGATCCGTTGTGCAAAAAAAATTAGACTCGCTGCTCGCGGCAGCAGGCATTGAGCTGCCCGATCAGCAGAAACAGCAGCTGCTGGGCTATGTCGGCATGCTGGATAAGTGGAACAAGGCTTATAACCTCACGTCGGTGCGCGATCCGCAGCAAATGCTGGTGCGCCACATCCTCGACAGTATTGTGGTCAATCCGCATCTGCAGGGCTCGCGTTTTATCGATGTCGGCACCGGCCCCGGCTTGCCGGGCATTCCGCTGGCGATTGTGCGCCCGGACGCGCATTTCACGCTGCTCGACAGCCTGGGCAAGCGCGTGCGTTTCCTGCGCCAGGTGCAGCATGAGCTGGGCCTGAACAATATCGAGCCGGTGCAGAGCCGCGTCGAAGCGTTTCCGGCCGAGCCACCGTTCGATGGCGTGATCAGCCGGGCATTCGCTTCGCTGCAGGATATGCTGTCCTGGTGCCATCACCTGCCGGCGAAAGGGCAGGGGCGTTTTTACGCGTTGAAAGGCGTGCGCCCGGATGAAGAACTGACGCAGCTGCCGGCTGGCGTTAGCCTGGAGTCTATCGTGCGGCTGCAGGTGCCTGAACTGGAAGGCGAACGTCATCTGGTGATTCTTAAGGCAAACTGAGTTTGCTTTTGATCAAACAAGCGTGAATTAAAGGTCGTACCCAGCAGAAAGGTAAGCAGGCTAATTAGTTGGTCGCTTTTTTTAGTTAATTTACTTTCTATTAACACAAAAAACGCGGCTAATTAGCGACAATAGAGTAATTGCATTTAGAAATAGTCACGTTAGCAATCATGTGCGAAAGATTGGCGTTTGCTGCTAATGTTAATTGGCTGTTGGAATATTGCCCCGCTGCTTGTCAATAAAAGGTTTTCATCGGGTATACGGATTGTTTTTGAACAGTTAACTAGTAATGTTTTGATTTATATAATTTTTTGATCGCTCAAATTGCTAAAGACGGTTTGGTTGACCATCGGCTATAAATCAGGAAGGGACATTACTGTGATCGGCTTCGCGTTTCTAAACGCAACGCTGGAATAATCAGACAATTAAATGCGCCCTATTATTCCGACCGTTTTCTTGTGAAAATAGGCTGGAATAGGGAAATTTAAATAATTGTTCACCTTTTCGCTACTTATCGATTGAATTCGTTGGTATGCCCCGTATAATTTGCTCGTTTTTTGCTGCTTGACTCAGGACAGCAAAAACAGTTGTATACGTCACTCAGCATACCCCCTCTGGGGTACGGAGAGAACAAACGTCATGTCTGTGTCCCTTTACAGCGGGAAAGTCGCACGCAAACTGCTGTTTTTGCAGTTAATGACTTTTGTTCTGATCAGCGTTGCTTTCTGGCTGAAAAGCCCGGAATGGAGCGCTTCGGCGTTGGCAGGCGGTCTCGCCGCCTGGTTGCCGAGTGCAATGTTTATGCTGTTTGCCTTGCGCCATCAGGCGCAAACGCCGGCGCCCGGTAGGGTTGCCTGGTCGTTCGCCATCGGCGAGGGGCTAAAGGTCGTGATCACCATCGTTTTGCTGATCGTGGCGCTGGGGGTGTTCAAGGCGGAGTTTATACCGCTTGGCCTGACCTATTTAGCGGTGTTAGTGGTGCAGATAGTGGCACCGGCCGTGATTAACAGTTACCGAACTTAACTAAATAAGGGTAAGAGGCATCATGTCTGCAGGAGAAGTCTTGACTCCACAGGAGTATATCGGTCACCACCTGACGCAGCTTCAGGTCGGGACTGGGTTCTGGTCGATCAACATCGACTCGATGTTTTTCTCCGTCGTCCTCGGGGCGCTTTTCCTGGTGATCTTCCGCAAAGTGGCCAAAAACGCCACCAGCGGCGTGCCGGGTAAACTGCAAACCGCCGTGGAGCTGGTGGTCGGTTTCGTCGACAGCAGCGTGCGCGACATGTACCACGGCAAGAGCAAGGTGATTGCGCCGCTGGCGCTGACCGTGTTCGTCTGGGTGTTCCTGATGAACCTGATGGACCTGCTGCCCATCGACTTCCTGCCTTACGTTGGCGAACACATCCTCGGCCTGCCTGCGCTGCGCGTGGTGCCTACCGCCGATGTGAACGTCACGCTGTCGATGGCGCTGGGCGTGTTTATCCTGATTCTGTTCTATAGCATCAAAATGAAAGGCGTTGGCGGGTTTGTTAAAGAGTTGACCATGCAGCCGTTCAACCACCCTGTATTCATTCCTATCAACCTGATTCTTGAAGGTGTCAGCCTGCTGTCCAAACCTGTTTCACTGGGTCTGCGACTGTTCGGCAACATGTATGCGGGTGAGTTGATCTTCATCCTGATTGCCGGCCTGTTGCCGTGGTGGTCACAGTGGGTCCTGAGCTTGCCTTGGGCTATCTTCCACATCCTGATCATTACGCTTCAAGCCTTTATTTTCATGGTTCTGACGATCGTCTATCTGTCGATGGCGTCTGAAGAGCACTGATTTTCTTAAAACACTTGCACTTTTAAACTGAAACAAACTGGAGACTGTCATGGAAAACCTGAGTATGGATCTGCTGTACATGGCTGCCGCTGTGATGATGGGTTTAGCGGCAATCGGTGCTGCGATCGGTATCGGCATCCTGGGTGGTAAATTCTTGGAAGGCGCTGCTCGTCAGCCTGACCTGATTCCTCTGCTGCGTACACAGTTCTTTATCGTTATGGGTCTGGTCGACGCCATCCCGATGATCGCTGTAGGTCTGGGTCTGTACGTGATGTTCGCCGTCGCGTAAGTAGAGCAACCCTCTACGACGTAACCAAACTATTAACTTTTAAAGAGGCATTGTGCTGTGAATCTTAACGCAACAATCCTCGGCCAGGCCATCGCGTTCGTTCTGTTTGTCTGGTTCTGCATGAAGTACGTATGGCCGCCGATCATGGCTGCCATCGAGAAACGTCAGAAAGAAATCGCTGACGGCCTCGCTTCTGCAGAGCGTGCCAAAAAAGATCTGGACTTAGCGCAAGCCAATGCGACCGACCAGCTGAAAACTGCCAAAGCAGAAGCTCAGGTGATCATCGAGCAAGCGAACAAACGCAAAGCTCAGATCATGGATGAAGCGAAAGCCGAAGCCGAGCAGGAACGTAACAAAATCGTGGCGCAGGCTCAGGCTGAGATCGAAGCCGAACGTAAGCGCGCTCGTGAAGAGTTGCGTAAGCAAGTCGCGATGCTGGCAATTGCCGGCGCCGAGAAGATCATCGAACGTTCCGTGGATGAAGCTGCTAACAGCGACATCGTTGATAAACTGGTCGCTGAACTGTAAGGAGGGAGGGGCTGATGTCTGAATTTGTAACTGTAGCTCGCCCCTACGCCAAAGCAGCTTTTGACTTTGCCGTTGAGCACCAAAGCGTAGAGCGCTGGCAGGACATGCTGGCGTTTGCGGCTGAAGTCACTCGCAATGAACAGATTTCTGAACTGCTGTCTGGCGCGGTTGCGCCAGAAACGCTGTCCAAGACGTTCATCGCGGTTTGTGGCGATCGGCTCGACGAACATGGCCAGAACTTTATCCGTGTAATGGCCGAAAATGGACGTTTACTGGTTCTTCCTGCCGTGCTGCAGCAGTTCATCGAACTGCGCGCCTCGCTGGAATCCACCGTCGAAGTCGAAGTGCTCTCTGCGAGCGCGCTGAGCGACGAACAGCAGGCGAAAATCGCCGCTGCGATGGAAAAACGTCTGTCACGCAAAGTTAAGCTGAATTGCAAAATTGACAAGTCTGTACTGGCCGGCATCGTTGTTCGCGCCGGCGATATGGTGATTGATGGCAGCGTTCGCGGTCGTCTTGAACGCCTGACAGACGTCTTGCAGTCTTAAGGGGACTGGAGCATGCAACTGAATTCCACCGAAATCAGCGAACTGATCAAGCAGCGCATTGCTCAGTTCAATGTAGTGAGCGAAGCTCACAATGAAGGTACTATCGTTTCCGTCAGCGACGGGATCATCCGCGTACACGGCCTGGCCGAAGTTATGCAGGGCGAAATGATCGCGCTGCCTGGCAACCGTTACGCAATCGCATTGAACCTGGAGCGCGACTCCGTTGGTGCCGTGGTCATGGGTCCGTACGCGGATCTGGCCGAAGGCATGAAGGTTAAATGCACCGGCCGTATCCTGGAAGTTCCAGTCGGTCGTGGTCTGCTAGGCCGCGTCGTTAACACCCTGGGCGCGCCAATCGACGGCAAAGGCCCGATTGAAAACGACGGTTTCTCTCCGGTAGAAGCTATCGCCCCAGGCGTTATCGAGCGTCAGTCCGTTGATCAGCCGGTTCAGACTGGCTACAAATCCGTTGACGCCATGATTCCAATCGGCCGCGGCCAGCGTGAGCTGGTGATCGGTGACCGTCAGACCGGTAAAACCGCGCTGGCGATCGATGCGATCATCAACCAACGCGACTCCGGCATCAAATGCGTTTACGTGGCTATCGGCCAGAAAGCGTCCACCATCGCTAACGTGGTGCGCAAACTGGAAGAGCACGGCGCACTGGCCAACACCATCGTGGTGGTGGCGACCGCTTCCGAATCCGCTGCACTGCAATACCTGGCGCCATACGCCGGTTGCGCAATGGGCGAATACTTCCGTGACCGCGGTGAAGATGCGCTGATCGTGTACGATGACCTGTCCAAACAGGCCGTTGCTTACCGCCAGATTTCCCTGCTGCTTCGTCGTCCGCCAGGTCGTGAAGCTTACCCAGGCGACGTATTCTACCTGCACTCCCGCTTGCTGGAGCGTGCAGCGCGCGTTAACGCCGAGTACGTTGAAGCCTTCACCAAAGGTGAAGTTAAAGGTAAAACCGGTTCACTGACCGCTCTGCCGATCATTGAAACCCAGGCGGGTGACGTTTCCGCGTTCGTTCCGACCAACGTAATCTCGATTACCGATGGTCAGATCTTCCTGGAATCCAACCTGTTCAACTCCGGTATTCGTCCGGCAGTTAACCCGGGTATCTCCGTATCCCGTGTTGGTGGCGCCGCGCAGACCAAGATCATGAAGAAACTGTCCGGTGGTATCCGTACCGCGCTGGCGCAGTATCGTGAACTGGCTGCGTTCTCCCAGTTCGCCTCCGATCTGGACGACGCGACCCGCAAACAGCTGAGCCACGGTCAGAAAGTGACCGAGCTGCTGAAACAGAAACAGTATGCGCCGATGTCGGTTGCACAACAGTCTCTGGTGCTGTTTGCCGCAGAACGCGGTTACCTGAACGACGTCGAAGTCGCCAAAGTGGTGAGCTTCGAAGCCGCGCTGGTGGCCTATGCGGACCGCGAGCACGCCGAACTGCTGAACCACATCAACCAAACTGGCAACTTCAATGATGAGATCGAGGGCAAGTTGAAAGACGTCCTCGAGACCTTCAAGAAAACCCAGTCCTGGTAACGCCGAACGGTCCTGCTGTTGAAAGACAGCAGGCCGTCTGGCACTGAGGAGAAGCAGAGATGGCCGGCGCAAAAGAGATACGTAGTAAGATCGCTAGCGTGCAAAACACGCAAAAGATCACTAAAGCGATGGAAATGGTCGCCGCCTCCAAAATGCGTAAATCGCAGGATCGCATGGCGGCCAGCCGTCCTTATGCAGAGACCATGCGCAAAGTGATTGGTCACCTTGCGTTAGGGAATCTGGAGTACAAGCACCCGTACCTGGATGAGCGTGACGTTAAGCGCGTTGGGTATCTGGTGGTGTCTACTGACCGTGGTCTCTGCGGCGGCTTGAACATCAACCTGTTCAAAAAGCTGCTGGCGGAGATGAAAGCCTGGTCCGAAAAAGGCGTCGAAACCGATTTGGCGCTGATTGGCTCTAAAGCGGCCTCTTTCTTTGGTTCCGTGGGCGGCAACGTGGTTGCCCAGGTGACCGGCATGGGGGATAAACCTTCCCTGTCGGATCTGATCGGGCCGGTGAAAGTGATGCTGCAGGCCTACGACGAAGGTCGTTTGGACAAGCTGTACATTGTCAGCAACAAATTTGTTAATACGATGTCCCAAGAGCCGCAAGTGCTTCAGCTGCTGCCGTTACCGCCAGCCGATGACGAAGAGCTGAAGAAAACGCCTTGGGATTACCTGTATGAACCGGATCCAAAAGTGCTGCTTGATACCTTGCTGCGCCGCTATGTGGAGTCGCAGGTTTATCAGGGCGTCGTGGAAAACCTGGCCAGCGAGCAGGCCGCACGAATGGTCGCGATGAAAGCCGCAACCGATAACGGCGGTAGCCTGATCAAAGAGCTGCAGTTGGTATACAACAAGGCGCGTCAGGCCAGCATCACTCAGGAACTCACCGAGATCGTTTCGGGAGCCTCCGCGGTTTAAGCTAGGTTTACGAATTACGTAGAGGATTCAAGATGGCTACTGGAAAGATTATCCAGGTAATCGGCGCCGTGGTGGACGTCGAGTTCCCTCAGGATGCCGTACCAAAAGTGTACGACGCCCTTGAGGTAGAAAACGGCACCGAAAAACTGGTGTTGGAAGTTCAGCAACAGCTGGGCGGTGGCGTGGTTCGCTGTATCGCAATGGGGACCTCCGACGGTCTGCGTCGCGGTCTGAAAGTGAACAACCTGGACCACCCGATTGAAGTGCCGGTGGGTAAAGCTACCCTGGGCCGTATCATGAACGTATTGGGTCAACCCATCGACATGAAAGGCGACATCGGCGAAGAAGAGCGTTGGGCGATTCACCGCGCGGCACCAAGCTACGAAGAGCTGTCCAACTCCCAGGAACTGCTGGAAACCGGTATCAAGGTAATGGACCTGATTTGTCCATTCGCCAAGGGCGGTAAAGTCGGTCTGTTCGGCGGTGCGGGCGTAGGTAAAACCGTAAACATGATGGAGCTGATCCGTAACATCGCGATCGAGCACTCCGGTTATTCCGTGTTCGCGGGCGTGGGCGAGCGTACTCGTGAGGGTAACGACTTCTACCACGAAATGACCGACTCCAACGTTCTGGACAAAGTATCCCTGGTTTACGGCCAGATGAACGAGCCACCAGGTAACCGTCTGCGCGTTGCGCTGACCGGTCTGACCATGGCGGAGAAATTCCGTGACGAAGGCCGTGACGTTCTGCTGTTCGTTGACAACATCTACCGTTACACCCTGGCCGGTACCGAAGTGTCCGCACTTCTGGGCCGTATGCCATCCGCGGTAGGTTATCAGCCAACGCTGGCGGAAGAGATGGGCGTTCTGCAAGAACGTATCACCTCGACCAAGACCGGTTCCATCACTTCCGTACAGGCCGTTTACGTTCCTGCGGATGACTTGACTGACCCGTCTCCAGCCACCACCTTTGCGCACTTGGACGCAACCGTGGTACTGAGCCGTAACATCGCTTCTCTGGGTATCTACCCGGCCGTTGACCCGCTGGATTCTACCAGCCGTCAGCTGGATCCGCTGGTTGTTGGCCAGGAGCACTACGACGTAGCGCGTGGCGTGCAGTCCATTCTGCAACGCTACCAGGAACTGAAAGATATCATCGCGATCCTGGGTATGGACGAGCTGTCTGAAGAAGACAAACTGGTCGTATCCCGTGCGCGTAAGATCCAACGCTTCCTGTCTCAGCCGTTCTTCGTGGCAGAAGTCTTCACCGGTTCTCCGGGCAAGTTCGTATCGCTGAAAGACACCATCCGTGGTTTCAAAGGCATTATGGACGGCGACTATGACCACCTGCCGGAGCAGGCGTTCTACATGGTTGGCACCATTGAAGAAGCAGTGGAAAAAGCCAAGAAACTGTAACGCCTTGAGAGGAGGGTGATATGGCTATGACTTACCATCTGGATGTAGTCAGCGCGGAAAAACAGATGTTTTCCGGCCTGGTGCAGAAGATCCAGGTGACAGGCAGCGAAGGTGAACTGGGGATCTTCCCTGGCCATGCGCCGCTGCTGACTGCCATCAAGCCTGGCATGGTGCGTATTGTTAAGCAGCACGGTGAAGAAGAGTTCATCTACCTGTCCGGCGGCATCCTCGAGGTGCAGCCGAGCGTGGTTACCGTGCTGGCGGACACTGCTATCCGTGGTACTGACCTCGACGAAGCGAGAGCGTTGGAAGCTAAGCGTAAAGCTGAAGAACACATTCGCAGCTCTCATGGCGATGTCGACTATGCTCAGGCATCCGCTGAACTGGCGAAAGCGATCGCAAAACTGCGCGTTATCGAGCTCACCAGAAAAGCGATGTAATGTTTGGGTGCAGAGCACCCAACTTTAAGAAAGCGGCCTATAGGGTCGCTTTTTTTTTACTTTAAAATAAGCATTTCAGCCCGGCGTACAGAGTGGTGTATAACCCCTGATATCGGGAAAGAAACGTCGCCGATCGCCGACAGTTTTTTCGCTCCGACGGCGAATTGGCCGTGATAGCGGCAGACCAAGGCCCACGCGGCCTGCGCCGGGTTCGTGCAGAGAAATATGTAGTAATATCGTCGCTAAACGGTTTTACTTTCGTCTATCAAAATGGAGTTATCAGGTTGCTTATGTCGAACAGCGCAATGAGCGTGGTTATCCTCGCCGCGGGCAAGGGAACACGCATGTATTCCGATCTTCCCAAGGTCTTACATCCGTTGGCCGGCAAGCCGATGGTGCAACACGTCATTGATGCCGCGATGAAACTGGGCGCGCAACATGTACACCTGGTATACGGCCACGGCGGCGATCTGCTGAAAAGCACGTTGACCGAAGGCGCGCTGAACTGGGTGCTGCAGGCCGAGCAATTGGGTACCGGCCATGCGATGCAGCAGGCGGCGCCGCATTTTGCCGACGATGAAGACGTATTGATGCTGTATGGCGACGTGCCGTTGATCTCCGTGGATACGCTGCAGCGCCTGTTGGCGGCCAAGCCGCAGGGCGGCATTGGCCTGCTGACGGTCAAGCTGGACGACCCGAGCGGCTATGGCCGCATCGTGCGCGAGCAGGGTGACGTGGTGGGCATCGTCGAACACAAGGACGCCAGCGAAGCGCAGCGTCAGATCAATGAGATCAATACCGGCATCCTGGTGGCGAATGGGCGCGATCTGAAGCGCTGGCTGGGGATGTTGAACAACGACAACGCACAGGGCGAGTTTTACATCACCGATATCATTGCGTTGGCGCATGCCGACGGCAAGAAAATCGAAGCCGTGCACCCGTCGCGTTTGAGCGAAGTAGAAGGCGTGAACAACCGTCTGCAGCTGGCGACCCTGGAGCGCGTGTTCCAGTCGGAACAGTCTGAAAAACTGCTGCTGGCCGGCGTAATGCTGTTGGATCCGGCGCGTTTCGATCTGCGCGGGGAACTTGTTCACGGCCGCGACATCACTATTGATGCGAATGTGATTATCGAAGGTCACGTCAAGCTGGGCGACCGGGTGAAAATCGGCGCCGGCTGCGTGCTGAAAAACTGCGTGATCGGTGATGACTGCGAGATCAGTCCTTACAGCGTACTGGAAGACAGCGTGCTGGAAGCCGACTGCACCGTGGGGCCGTTCGCCCGCCTGCGCCCTGGCGCGGAGCTGGCAACAGGGGCCCACGTCGGTAACTTCGTGGAAATGAAAAAGGCGCGTTTGGGCAAAGGCTCCAAGGCCGGTCACCTCAGCTACCTGGGCGATGCCGACATTGGCGATGACGTGAATATCGGCGCCGGCACCATCACCTGCAATTACGATGGCGCCAACAAGCACAAGACGCTGATCGGCGATGGCGTGTTCGTCGGTTCCGATACTCAGCTGGTGGCGCCGGTGTCGGTCGGCAAAGGCTCCACCATTGCCGCCGGCACCACGGTGACGCGAGATATCGCCGAAAACGAACTGGTCCTGAGCCGCGTCAAGCAGGTGCACATTCAGGGCTGGCAGCGCCCGGTGAAGAAGAAGCCATAGTGTGTTTTGCGTTGGGCTCTATTCACGAGCCCAATACAAAACATAATAACCCCACCATCTACAGGCTCGGGGACGCACGGTAAAACCGGCAAAAATCAGGTCAAGGCATCGAAAGCGCCCATGAAGGGCGTTCATTAGGAATATAACTGATGTGTGGAATTGTAGGCGCAGTAGCGCAACGTGATATCGCAGAAATCCTGTTGGAAGGTTTACGTCGTCTCGAGTACCGCGGTTATGACTCCGCTGGTCTGGCGGTGGTCGATGAAAAAGGCAACGTCAGTCGCCTGCGTCGCGTTGGCAAGGTACAAAAGCTGGCCGAAGCGGCGGAACAAACCGATCTGCACGGCGGTACCGGCATCGCTCACACCCGTTGGGCTACGCACGGTGAACCGACCGAAGCGAACGCGCACCCGCATGTTTCCGACTACATTACCGTGGTGCATAACGGCATCATCGAAAACCACGAGCCGCTGCGCGAACTGCTGATTGAACGCGGTTACCGTTTCAGCTCTGAAACCGACACCGAAGTGATCGCGCACCTGGTGCACTGGGAACAGCTGCAAGGCGGTACGCTGCTGGAAGTTGTTCAGCGCGTGATCCCGCAGCTGCGCGGCGCTTATGGCACCGTGGTGATGGACAGCCGCGATCCGAGCGTATTGGTCGCGGCGCGCTCCGGCAGCCCGCTGGTTATCGGCCGCGGCGTCGGGGAAAACTTCATCGCTTCCGATCAGCTGGCGTTGCTGCCGGTCACCCGCCGCTTCATCTTCCTGGAAGAAGGCGATGTGGTGGAGGTGACTCGCCGTACCGTCAACATCTTCGACAAGCAGGGTAACGCCATCGAGCGCCCTGAGATCGAGTCCCAGGTGCAGTATGACGCCGGCGACAAGGGCGCTTACCGCCACTACATGCAAAAAGAGATTTACGAACAGCCGCTGGCGCTGAAAAACACCCTGGAAGGGCGTTTCAGTCATGGCCAAATCAACCTGAGCGAGCTGGGCCCGCACGCCGACGAGCTGCTGGCCAAGGTGCAGCACGTGCAGATCATTGCCTGTGGGACTTCTTACCACTCCGGGATGGTGGCGCGTTACTGGTTTGAAGCGCTGGCTGGCGTGCCGTGCGATGTCGAGATCGCGTCCGAATTCCGTTACCGCAAATCGGCGGTGCGTTCGGGCAGCCTGATCATCACCCTGTCGCAGTCCGGCGAAACCGCCGACACGTTAGCGGCGCTGCGTCTGTCCAAAGAGCTGGGTTATCTCGGTTCGCTGGCCGTTTGTAACGTTGCAGGTTCGTCGCTGGTGCGCGAATCCGATCTGGCGTTGATGACCAAAGCGGGCACGGAAATCGGCGTAGCTTCGACCAAAGCCTTCACCACGCAGCTCACCGTGCTGTTGATGCTGGTGGCGCGCCTGGGCCGTCTGAAAGGCATGGCGGAAAGCGTGGAGCAGGAGATTGTGCACGGCCTGCAGGCGCTGCCAGCGCGTATTGAGCAGATGCTGTCGATGGATAAAGAAATCGAAGCGCTGGCGGAAGGTTTCTCGGACAAACATCATGCGCTGTTCCTCGGCCGCGGCGATCAGTACCCGATCGCCATGGAAGGGGCGCTGAAGCTGAAAGAGATCTCCTATATTCACGCTGAAGCTTATGCGGCGGGTGAGTTGAAACACGGCCCGCTGGCGCTGATCGACGCCGATATGCCGGTGATCGTGGTGGCGCCGAACAACGAACTGCTGGAAAAGCTGAAGTCCAACATTGAAGAAGTGCGCGCGCGCGGCGGCCAGCTGTACGTGTTCGCCGATCAGGACGCCGGCTTTGTCAGCAGCGAAGGCATGACCATCATTCCTCTGCCGCACGTCGAGGAAATCGTGGCGCCGATCTTCTACACCGTGCCGTTGCAGCTGCTGTCTTACCACGTGGCGCTGATCAAAGGCACCGACGTTGACCAGCCTCGCAACCTGGCGAAGTCTGTCACCGTAGAGTAATGCAACGTCGGACTATCGAACCCCATCGGCATCGCCGGTGGGGTTGTAACGCTTAAAATTTTATTTCCATCTCAATACCTGCGGAGTAAGCGGTATCGTTGCGCGGGCTGTTATTCCTCTTTGCGGAAGACGTAAATCGTTTTGACGGCGCGAACATGCCCAGCCGTGCTTCGAGCTTGGCATTGTCGACGGGTTCCCAACCCAGAATAACGTCCAGACCCGTACCCAGACGGCGCGTGTTTTGCCGATCGTACTTGGGCTTTAAATCGATGCGATTTTGCGAAAGCTCGGTGAGCCTGGCTTGGCGATAGTCGTGATACACCAGATCCAAGGTAGCTTGTTGCGTCACGTGCATGCCCAGACCTGCGGTCAGGATCTGAAGATTACTGAGATCAGGGTTGAGCGTTTCGCCATAGATTTTGAATTTCGTTTTGCCACCAAAAGTGGCTTCATTATCGTGCAGACCGGTTTGCCGATAATATTGATTGCCCAGTGCGTAGCCGAAAGTTAATCGGGGTTTCAGTGAAACGTCGCGAAATGCATAAGTGCCGCCTATATCCAGTGCGTATCCGCGATAATGCCCCCCGGGTTTGTAGGTATCCGCAAGCCCCAATTCTAGCCAATGTTGCAGCGCACGTTTGTTTTGGCTATGCGAACGTAATCCCAGATTGTTTTGTCTATGTATATCGTTGCCAGGGGAGCTTTGCGTGATCACATATCCTCCTGCCATTTCGTCATCGGCCTGTTTTCTGTGGATGAGCAGCGCGGCGATATTGTTCGTTCCTTCGTTGCGGCTGGTGCGATCCAGCAAATCACGTTGCCAGTAATTTACTTTGCCGCCGAGTGTATCAATACGCCATTTGCCCACCCGGTTTCTTACCGCGACACCATCGAGATTTTCGTCGAGCAGCCATTCTCGCTCATCGCGATAAAGCCAACGGCCCAGTTGAACGCGTGTATGGGGAATGAGGGTGTCTGCCAGGCCGATGTAGGCTTGGTTTAGCTCCAGGTGAGTGGTTTTTTCAGGGGGGGTACCCGATTTTCGTTTTATTCTTCGTTGCCATTCAAGTTCTACCCGTCCATAAACAGGGGAAGTTTTCATTATCCAACTATCAAGGCGCACTTGCGGACCCCACTTCATTTCATTCTCTCGCTTTTCATCCCGGCGTAGGTTTTTATTGCGCAGAGAAAAGGATTCCATTTTGAGCTGTATACTAAGATCGAGTACGCGCTTTTCGGTGTGCCTGGGTAGTTTCCAATTAGATGAACTCAGCGTCACCTTATTCTCTTGGCGCTGCAACATCGTGTTCAACGTGTCGTTAGCGCACGAAAACAATGGGGTTAATAACAACCCGACCCCAATGGAGAGTGGGGAGTGAAAACAAGTCATGTCATATCCCTATGTGTATGTTTTTAATGGGGCAGCCAGGGGTGTAATGCCCGCTCGCAAATGTCGAGCAGATGTGAGGTGGTGTGCCTGCGTGAGTCGAATTGCGTGCTCAAAAAAATATGTCTGACGAGAGAGAGGATGGCGAATCCTTGAACTTCATGGAGTTCGACGCCAGGGGAGCGCGTGAGATATGCTTGTATAAACGCCTGTTCGTGCGGCTTCAATGCCGTATCGTCGCCATAAATACGCAGAGCCAATTCACGGATATGCGCCAGGTAATTACCGGCATCCAACGCCGCGAGGCTTAGGCGACAGAGATCGAAATCAAGCAAAATCAGCCGTTGTGCGGGTGAGCGTTCTATCATGATCTGATCCGGGTAAAAATCCCGATGAACGCAGGTTGTTTTCCCTGCCGCCAATGACATACCGAGTTTTTCGCAGGCCGCCGTTAGTTGTAAGAGGCGTGTTGCCCAGTGAGGATAAAGAGCGGTGACTTTTTGCAGGCACTGACGCAATACCGCCAGCTCGTCTGAGATGTGCCACCGCTGTGCCGCGATGATGTCTCGTACCCCGGCGTGTTGTTGAAAAACAGACAGTGCTTCGGCGACCCGAGCCCCCCAATAAGCCAGCTGTGGCTCTTCAGGCCGTAGGCGTTCATGCAATTCGTCGGCGAGCACTTTTCGCTGCAGCCAGGTGTTCCAGGCAGGCATGAGCGCAAGCGGCTCCGGAACGCCGACGGGAGCTCGCTCGTCAAAACCCTGTTGCCAAAGCGCTTGCTGACAATAAAATCCGTGGTGATTTACCCCCTTTTTGCGGTATTTCCCCAACACGATAAATGGGGAAGGTGAGTTGGGGGGCATGAATTGGTATTGAATAATGGCGCGCCGACCCTGCTTATGACGCAGCAAGGTGCAGTCTTGCAAGATGCTTTGCGCAGAGAGGGCGAGCGATTGCCTCAAGGGTTCTGCGATGGTCGCCGGATGCATCAGTTGGTTTAGCAACGGCTCCATGAATGGCGTGGGGGAAGAGTCGGCCTGGGCGAGGAATTGCTCGGCACGTGCCAGCAACGCCTCGATTTGTGTCGGCCAATTGGGCGAGCGGGTGCGGAAAGGCTCGTTAGCCAGGCAAAGCAACGCCCAGGCACAGTAGCTTTTCAGCAAATGCGGCTCCACTTCGCGATGCGTAGTATAGCCATTCAGGAATGCAGAAATGGAGGCGTCGGCTTGTTCGCGCGATATGAGCTGGCCGATCACCTGTAATTCTAGGCGAGCCTGAAAGGTGGCCAGATCCGTTAAGGGGGAGCCGCAGGAGCAACGATCCCAGTCTAAAAGCCGTAATTTACCGTCATGGTTTGATAACACTAATTGATCGGCGGAAAAATCGCCGTGGATAAGCGTCTGTTCGTCTCGGTTGGCCGTCATACTTTGAGCCAACCTGATGGTGATATTTTGAAAGCGTTCTACAGCAGCCGGGTAGATGGCGGTGAGCGTATTCATAACGCGCCACAGCGCCTGAATATTTTCCGCATTCGTGCGCACGAGTGGCGGTGAGAATGGCGCCGAGTGGATTTTTGCCAGAACTTTGCCTGCCGCTGCCATCAGCGTTGGTGCGGGTACGCCGTTATGCTCTGGATCAAGACTGTTTCCTGCTATCCAGCCCGTTACCAACATCCGATCAGCGCCGCGCAGGGTTATCAGCGGAGTATGGCCCAGAGCGGCGCCAACGGCGGCTCCTTGCAGCATGCACCCATATTCGTTGGAGCCGCCAAAACGAAGCACCGCCAGCCGTTTTTCTTCATGAGAAAGGACGATAACAGCGCGGCGTTCAGGTTTGTAACGTATAAAGCGCCAATTTATAGATTCGGGATTCCTCGTTGTCGGCAGCAATTCTTTGAACAGCGCTCTGCGCTTATCGTCATCCAACAGGATACTGAGTGCGCGGAGAGTGCGATCATGTGCGGGATGCATCAGGATAATGGACACATCAGGCAGCGCCATCGGCGCATTAGGATCGCCGGCAGCGATCAGCGCCTGTCGTTTGGGATGCAACCATGATTGCTGAAAACGGTGGGGGGGCAGCGCTTTGGCGAAGTAATGCCGAGACTCTCCCGAGCTTAACGTTACGATTAGGCTGGCGGCGCAGCTGGTACCGGGCTTATAGCGCAAATAGGCTAACGTTACAGACACGGCCTCCTTTAGCGGCGCCAAGTTTCTCAATATCTCCAGCAAGGCGTTACTATCCAGCAGTATCCTTAAACCGGGTAACGTGCTGTCTCGCTCCACCAGTTGGCGATCCGCATCATTCATCATCGCGATTTTTTCCCTTTACGGCAGCGCTTTGCTGCAAATGCCAGAATTCCGCATAGCGTCCCTGCGCGGCCAACAATTCTTGGTGGGTTCCCTGTTCCACGATGCGTCCTTTATCCAGAAACAGGATGAGGTCGGTTCTGGCTGCGAGCGCCAGGTTATGGGTTATGAGCAGGCAGGTTCGTCCCTGCATCAAACGTAACAATGCATCCGTTACCGCTTGTTCATTCTTGCCATCCAGGCCGACGCCGGGTTCATCCAGTATCAGCATGGAGGTCTGCCTGATTGCTGCTCGCGCAATGGCTATCCTTTGCCGTTGCCCGCCGGAAAGAGAGCTTCCGCGTTCGCTGATAATCGTGTCGTACCCTTGCGGTAGCGCCATAATGAAGTCATGCGCGTTGGCGAGCCGTGTGGCGGCGAACATCTCCGTCTCGCTCATATCTTCACTGGCTGCCAGAGCGAGGTTTTCCCTGATGCTGACGCCAAACAACAGACTGTCCTGAGGCACATACCCAATTCGTTTGCGCACGCTGTCGACGGTATAGTGACGAATGTCCTTACCATTGATGGCAATGCGTCCTGTTTTGGGATCATAGAGACGCAGCAACAAACTGCCGATCGTCGATTTGCCGGCACCGGATGGACCTGTCACGGTAACTGAATGATTTGCGGGAATGTGAAAGCTGACGCCTTGTAGAGTCGAATCCGTACGACACGGTTTTTCTGTCGCATAATCGAAATGTACATCGTCGAAGCGGATATCTCCGACGGTGGCGGGCAGTTCGACGGCATTGGGGGCGTCGACGATAGCCGGCTCTCTTTTTAATAGATCGACAATGCGCTCTCCCGCAGTCGTCGCTTTTGACAGACGACTGGTGTATTTGGCGTACTCCTTGACAGGACGGAAGGCGTTTTTCAGATAAGAAAGGAAAATCAACAGTTCTCCGGGGGACATACGGCCGCCAAGCACGCTTTTGGCGCCGCCCAACAGCACCAGCGCGGTAGCGAAGGCGATCAGAATATCTACTCTTCTTTCCAACCCGGCGGACAAGCGTTTCGAGCGTACATTTTGTTGCAGGCTTTGCGAGTCGTCACCGTAGAAACTTTTCAATGTTACGGCTTCTAAAGACAGCGCCTGCACGGTGGCTATGCCGCCCATGAACTCAGCTGTTTTGGCGGCCAAGATGCCTTCTCGCTTACGCTGGGCGCGGCTGATGCGGCTAATGTTTTTGCCTGCGCGACGCGTCATCCACAACAGCACTGGCAGGGGAATCAGCGCCATTAATGCCAATTGCCAATTCAGGATCAGCATGATGGTGAACATCCCCATTAAAATCACCAGGCTGGAAAAAAGCGGCATTAGCGCGGTAACGCTAACCTCACGCAACATGCCGATGTCATTGATCAGCCGCATGGTCAAGTCACCTGTTTTGGCGCTGCGGTGAAAGGCCAGGGGCAGGCGCAGCAAATGGGCAAAGAGATCTTTGCGCACTTCGCTGAGCACCTGGCTGCCCGCCAGCGCCAAGCCAACGGTGCTGAAATAGCTGACGGCAGCTTTGAGAATGGCAATGGCGATAACGGCGCCCGCGCAGAGCCACAATCCGTTGTCGGCGCTCCAATGAGCTATTTTTCCCAGATGACCATCGGTTTTTTCATCGATGGCGTCCGTCAGTAATGTGTCGATAGCGAAAGCCAGCGGCCAAGGTTCCAATAGACGAATAGCCGTAGTGAGCAATAAGGCGATGAAAGATCCCATCAGCAATTTACGCTGCTTAAGGATATAGGGTAAAAAAGTGCGGATGACATCGCGCCCGTTGGCTTGTGGTATGGCGTTTCGGCTTTTCATGGTAACCCCGCCAGGCGCCAGATTTTAGCGATTACGCTGTCCCAGCTGTGTTCTTGTTCGGCCTTCTCTCGCCCGGCGGCTCCCAACGTTAGCCGCAGCGTTTTATCTGCCAGCAGTCGTTCCAATGCGGCGCATAGCGCCGGTGGTGAGTCAGGATCCACCAGCAGGCCCGTTTTTTCTGCTGTGATCACGTCGGCTAAATGCCCAACTCGCGTCGTAATGATCGGTAGCCCTGCCGCCATGTATTCGTAAATTTTTAGTGGGGAGAAATAAAATCCCGCCAACTGTGGGTAGGGGGCGACGGCGATGTCCATTTCCGCCAGTAAGGCAGGAACCTGATCCGGCGGCACGGCACCGGAAAATCGAACGTAAGGTAGTAATCCTTGTCGCTGCAACTGGTGGCGAATGGCCGATAATTCCGGGCCATCGCCGATAATGGATAGCTGCGCATTGCTTCCGCGTGCGCACAGCAGGGTGAAAGCGGCTGCCAGCGAGTGCAAACCATGCCAGGGTTTGAGTGTGCCCAGAAAACCGATGGTCATTTGGGAATGAGATGCTCTTGGCACAGCAAATCGCGCCAGATTTACGCCATTCGCGACCACATGTATGTGACTTGTCGAGGAGGTGAAAGTGCTGAGCCAGGATTTCACGCCCGGCGAGACAGCTATCACGGTATCGGCGTCGCTTAGCACGGTACGCAGTACCCGCTCAGCCTCCTGTTCCAACGGAAGTTCGCGATAAATGCGTTGTTCTTCGAGCAGCGGTGAATTGACTTCGAGTATCCCAGGGATACCCGCTCGGCGTGCGAAAGCCATGCCTGCATCGCTCCATAGCGAATAGCGCTCATAAATCGCGTCATAGGGCGCTGCATTAGCCAGTTGTGCACTCAAAGCCACATTGTTTTCCAACGCTTGGCGAGCGCGAGCTTCTGCCGACGCCGCTGAAGGCAAGCCTGGCAACGGTTGCAGCGTAATAGCGCGAAACTCATCGGGAATGGCATTGCCTGGGCGTTGGGCATAAAGTGTAATATCTACCCCTCGCTTCAATAGCCCCCGTAATATTTCCTGGACATGCACCGATGCGCCTTTCGAGCCGAAGACGGGAATACCGGGATCGGCGCAAATATAAGCGATTCTCATCGTGGTTTTCCTCTGTTTTCGCCAAGGCATCGCGCCGGTTGCACAATGGAAGCGGCAAAAATGGTGCGCAACCGTGCTGCGTTCCGATCGATGTCGAAATCCCGCTCGATTTTTTCTCTGGCTTTTAGGGACAGCCGCAGACAGGTTGCCGGTTCGTTGAATAAACGCAGCAGGGCTTCTGCCAACTCTGCGGGGTTGTTCGGCGCAATGCATAACCCGGTTTCATCGTCGCTAATCAGCTCGGGAATGCCGGCGACCCGCGTGGAGATGACCGGTGTCCCTAGTGCCATCGCCTCCAACAAGACGGTTGGCAGGCCATCTCTGTCACCGTCTTTGCTCACCACGCAAGGCGCGACGACCAGATAGGCGGTTTGCATGGCTTTGATGATGTCGGGTTGAGGCTGTTGGCCGCTCAGTACGATCACGTTGCCCAATTCCGCCGCCTCAATGCGAGCCTGCAATGTCGCCCGCAACGGGCCATCGCCAATCAATGTGCAGTGGAATGCGCCGGTGCGCGATCGCAGCAGTTGCAGGGCATCGATTAATACCTCAAACCCTTTTTTTTCCACCAGGCGGCCGACGGCCAAAATATGCCGGGGACGTTCAACCGGCGCGGTATAGGGAAAATGAGCCAGTTCGATACCGTTATATACCCTGACCGTTTTTCCTGCGGCGGCGCCATATTGCCGTTGCAGATAAGCCAGGTTGTAATCCGATACGGTGACGGTTTGCGCGGCATCACGCAGTTTCTGCGCTAAATCCGTGGTTTCTTCATACTGGTAGTAAATATCTTTGGCGTGTGCGGTGAACGTATAGCTGATACCGCTGAACCAGGCAGCCAAGCGTGCGACCGTCGTCGCGCGGGTGCCAAAATGTGCATGAAGGCACTGAATGCCACGCTCGCACACGGCCAGCGCCAATAAGATGGCTTGGGCTACCTCGTGAACGTTATCGTGCTGAATTTTATATAATTTATAAGTAAACTCAGGAAGTTTTCGTCTAGCCTCCAGCAGCAGGCGCCAGAAAGCTTCTGTGTTCCGTTGCTTATCAATCAGTCGCGATACCGGCGCCCGGACACGGGAAAGAGCATCCTGAAAATGGGTTTCCTCCACTGGCCCCAGCGCGAAAATGTCTATTTTCATACCGGCACGTTCGTGAGCCAGTATTTCATTGACCACAAAGGTTTCTGAAAAGCGTGGATAGCGCTTCAGCACATAGCCGATATAGCGCGGAGCGGGGAGCATGTTGTCCTTCATCCGGCTTTCCTCTGCAATTGCTTTGTGCATTTGGCCCGGAGCAGTTTTTCTATCCTGAGAGCAAATGTCTCCAACCCATTAAAATTCAAGACGTCACGCGGCTCTGGCGAGGGGGTTTTTGCCGCCAGCCACGCATTCATGGCGGACAGGGTCAACGTTTGCGGATGCAAACAAGACACCAGCTGTTTCTCTGCCAATAGGCGGGCGCGTATCCATTGTTCTTGGCGGGGGTGGGTACGCGGGACTATTAATGCGCGTTTATGGAAGGATAAAATTTCCGTGATGGTGTTATATCCGCCCATGGCGATCACGCATTCTGCCCGGCGTAGCAGTTCTAACGGTTCGGGAACGAATCGAAGCACCTGCAAGTGATGGCGTGTTCCTGCCATGTGTTGCAGCTTGTCGTATTCAACTTTGGGCATCATGGCGCCGGTGACTAATATCCCCGTCATTCCAGAGGGGAAATGGGCCTGAGCGAAGGTCTGAGCCAGTTGGAAACCATCTTGACCGCCACCGACGACGCAGAGTGCATAGGGGGCAGAGGGGTGGGAGATCGCACCGTCCGCAGGCGACAGCAATCGGGGGCGCCGGGTCGCGTCAAGATAACCGATAAAGGACGTTTTTTGTTTCACGTCGTCGTCAAAATGATACGCCTGACTCAGATCGTAGAAATTGCAGTCGCCATAAACCCATACCGAAGAAAAATAATTTTGGATAGCGCTGGTATTATCCAGTTTTTTCCATTGCCGTTGAACCTCCCTGGGGTCGTCAATGATATCTCGCAGACCTAATATCAGATGCGTATTCTTTGCCTTCAGCATGGGCAGGGAGGGATCCAGTTCGGACATAGCGCCGCGCGGAACATTATCGATGATCGTTATATCCGGTTCAAAGGCGTCCAGAGCGGCGTAAATAATATTCTTGCGCAAATTAACCAGATGGTCGACATCAGACCCCAATGAACGAGGACGGTAATGACCTTCAGACGTTTTCAAATAAGTGGGTAGCGTTACGCTATCGGCGCCCTTGGGCAGATGAAACGCGCCGGACTCGCGTACTCCGCTGATCAGCAGGATCTCTGTCTCTGGGAGGCGATGCAATACTTCGCCCGCCAAGAGTATGTTTCGGCGAATATGCCCTAACCCCATCGTATCATGAGAATAAAAAGCTATCCTGGCTGAGGATTTTCCTTGCATAGCATGCTCCGTTATTTGTTGTTCCCGCAGGTGGTTATATTTTTATTTTTTATGATTTTTCTTTATTTATTCTCTATTTTTATATTTAAATATTTTTTCTGAACTGTAATTTATGCGTGATGACGTTGTTTGTCATTATTGTTTTTTTATTTTATGTTTTTGGTCTTTTTTATTTGTGATTTTTATGGGATTTATCGGGCATTACTTCATTATTTACTTGGCGGCTTTTATCTTTTCAGGTAAATAAAACTGATGCATTTTATCGGCTTGCGCCTTAGATATTGGTCGACTATATATGTGTAGCTGCGCCCTGGGGCACGCCCGGTGCTGTTGACGGTTGTTCACTTTGACTGTCATAAAACTGTCATATTGCGTACATTTTTCTGTCACCAAACTGTCCTATTTTCCCTCCTGCAGCAATACTTACTCTGATTAAAACGACTCGAAGTCGATTTTAAGTATCCCATTAGGAGGGATTATGAAACTGATGCGTACCACCGTCGCCAGTATTGTGGCAGCGACCTTCTCCCTGACCGCCGTGTCCGCGTTCGCTGCTGCCAGCCTGACCGGTGCAGGTGCGACATTCCCCGCTCCGGTTTACGCCAAGTGGGCAGATTCTTATCAGAAAGAAACCGGCAACAAAGTTAACTATCAGGGCATCGGCTCCTCTGGCGGCGTGAAGCAAATCGTGGCCAACACCGTTGACTTTGGTGCCTCCGACGCCCCGCTGTCTGACGACAAGCTGGCGGCCGACGGCCTGTTCCAGTTCCCGACCGTGATTGGCGGCGTGGTGCTGGCGGTGAATATCCCGGGCATCAAATCCGGCGAACTGACGCTGGACGGCAAAACCCTGGGCGATATCTACCTGGGCAACGTCAAAAAGTGGAACGATCCGGCTATCACCAAGCTGAACCCAGGCGTGAAACTGCCTGACCAGAACATCGCCGTAGTGCGCCGCGCCGACGGTTCCGGCACCTCGTTCGTGTTCACCAGCTACCTGTCCAAGGCCAATGCGCAGTGGAAAGAGAAGATTGGCGCCGGTTCTACCGTTAACTGGCCGACCGGTCTGGGCGGTAAAGGCAACGACGGCATCGCCGCCTTCGTTCAGCGCCTGCCAGGCTCTATCGGCTACGTAGAATACGCTTACGCCAAGCAGAACAACCTGGCTTACACCAAGCTGGTGTCCGCCGACGGCAAACCGGTCAGCCCGACCGAAGAGAGCTTCAGCAACGCCGCCAAAGGCGCGGATTGGAGCAAAACTTTCGCTCAGGATCTGACTGACCAGAAAGGCGACAACGTGTGGCCAATCACCTCCACCACCTTCATCCTGGTGCACAAAGAGCAGAAAAACCCTGCTCAGGGCGCCGAAGTGCTGAAGTTCTTCGACTGGGCGTATAAAACCGGTGCAAAACAAGCTAACGAGCTGGATTACGCCACCCTGCCGGCAGAAGTGGTTGAGCAGGTGCGTGCGGCCTGGAAAACCAACGTAAAAGACAGTTCAGGTAAAGCGCTGTACTAACAACGCAGGGGCGCGGGTTCGCCGCGCCCCACACAGTTCTTCAGGCTCCGATCCCGGTTGGGGCTGCCAGGGTTCAAACAGAGAGTAATCTATGGCTGAGTACAAGCCGACCATCAAAGCACCGGGCAAAAACGGTGACATCATTTTCAGCGCGCTGGTGAGACTGGCTGCGCTGATTACCCTATTGTTGCTGGGCGGCATCATCGTTTCGCTGATCTTCGCCTCCTGGCCAAGCATGCAGAAATTCGGCTTTGCGTTCCTGTGGACCAAAGAGTGGGACGCGCCGGCGGAGCAGTTCGGCGCGCTGGTGCCGATCTACGGCACCGTGGTCACCTCGCTTATCGCGCTGATCATCGCCGTGCCGGTGAGCTTCGGCATCGCGCTGTTCCTGACCGAACTGGCGCCGAACTGGCTGAAGCGGCCGCTGGGCATCGCCATTGAGCTGCTGGCGGCCATTCCGAGCATCGTCTACGGCATGTGGGGCCTGTTCGTGTTCGCCCCGCTGTTCGCCGAATACTTCCAGACGCCGGTGGGCGAAGTACTGTCGGGCATTCCAATCGTCGGCGAGCTGTTCTCCGGCCCGGCCTTCGGCATCGGCATCCTGGCCGCCGGGGTGATCCTGGCGATCATGATCATTCCTTACATTGCTGCGGTGATGCGCGACGTGTTCGAACAGACCCCGGTAATGATGAAAGAGTCGGCCTACGGTATCGGCTGCACCACCTGGGAGGTCATCTGGCGCATCGTGCTGCCGTTCACCAAAAACGGCGTCATCGGCGGCGTGATGTTGGGCCTGGGCCGCGCGCTGGGGGAAACCATGGCGGTGACCTTTATCATCGGCAACACCTACCAGCTCGACAGCGCTTCGCTGTACATGCCGGGCAACAGCATCACCTCGGCGCTGGCCAACGAATTCGCTGAAGCCGAGTCCGGCGTGCACACCGCCGCGTTGATGGAGCTGGGCCTGATTCTGTTTGTTATCACCTTTATCGTGCTGGCGCTGTCGAAACTGATGATCATGCGTCTGGCCAAGAATGAGGGGCGTTAACATGGCGACGATGGATATGCAAAACGCAGTCGTTCTGGCGGAAAGCCGCCGCAAAATGCAGGCCTGGCGCCGGCAGAAAAACCGCCTCGCGCTGTTCCTGTCGATGGCGACCATGGCGTTCGGGCTGTTCTGGCTGATCTGGATCCTGATCGCCACCGTCACCAAAGGCTTCGACGGCATGTCGCTGGCGCTGTTCACCGAAATGACCCCGCCGCCGAATACCGCGGGCGGCGGCCTGGCCAACGCCATCGCCGGCAGCGGCCTGTTGATCCTGTGGGCGACTCTCTTCGGTACGCCGCTGGGCATCATGGCCGGCATCTACCTGGCGGAATACGGCCGTAAATCCTGGCTGGCGGAAGTGATCCGCTTTATCAACGACATTCTGCTCTCCGCACCGTCGATCGTGGTGGGCCTGTTCGTTTACACCATCGTGGTGGCGAAGATGGAACACTTCTCCGGTTGGGCCGGCATCGTGGCGCTGGCGCTGCTGCAGGTGCCGATCGTCATTCGCACCACCGAGAACATGCTGAAGCTGGTGCCGGATACGCTGCGCGAGGCCGCTTATGCGCTGGGCACGCCGAAATGGCGCATGATTTCCGCTATCACGCTGAAGGCGTCGGTGTCCGGCATCATCACCGGCGTGCTGCTGGCGATTGCGCGTATCGCGGGGGAAACGGCGCCGCTGCTGTTCACCTCGCTGTCGAACCAGTTCTGGAGCACCGACCTGATGCAGCCGATCGCCAACCTGCCGGTGACCATCTTCAAATTCGCCATGAGCCCGTTCGCCGAATGGCAGCAGCTGGCCTGGGCCGGGGTGCTGTTGATCACCCTGTGCGTACTGTTACTGAATATCCTGGCGCGCGTAATTTTCGCCAAGAAAAAGCATTCATAAAATTTTGAGCGCCGCTTTGGCGGCGCTGATGAAAAGAGAGAAGTCTTGATGAGTATGGTTACTGACGCTTCCAGCAGCAAAATTCAGGTACGCGATCTGAACTTCTACTACGGCAAATTCCATGCGCTGAAGAACATCACGCTGGATATCGCCAAGAACAAGGTCACCGCGTTTATCGGCCCCTCCGGTTGCGGCAAATCCACCCTGTTGCGCACCTTCAACAAGATGTACCAGCTGTACCCGGAACAGCGTGCGGAAGGCGGCATCCTGCTGGACGGCCAGAACATCCTGACCGACAACTCGGATATCGCGCTGCTGCGCGCCAAGGTCGGCATGGTGTTCCAAAAGCCGACGCCGTTCCCGATGTCGATTTACGACAACATCGCCTTCGGCGTTCGCCTGTTTGAAAAGCTGTCGCGCGCCGATATGGACGAGCGCGTGCAGTGGGCGCTGACCAAGGCGGCTCTGTGGAACGAAACCAAGGACAAGCTGCACCAGAGCGGCTACAGCCTCTCCGGCGGCCAGCAGCAGCGTCTGTGCATCGCCCGCGGCATCGCCATTCGTCCGGAAGTACTGTTGCTGGATGAGCCTTGCTCGGCGCTGGATCCGATCTCCACCGGCAAGATTGAAGAGCTGATCAGCGAACTGAAGGCCGATTACACCGTGGTGATTGTGACGCACAACATGCAGCAGGCGGCGCGCTGCTCCGACTCTACCGCATTTATGTATCTGGGCGAGCTGATCGAGTTCAGTGATACTGATAACCTGTTCACTGCGCCGCAGAAAAAGCAGACTGAAGACTACATCACTGGCCGTTATGGTTGATAGGAAGCATCATGGATAACCTGAATTTAAACAAACACATTTCCGGCCAGTTCAACGCAGAGCTCGAGCATATCCGCACCCAGGTGCTGACCATGGGCGGGCTGGTGGAGCAGCAGCTGACCGATGCCATCACCGCGATGCACAATCAGGATGGCGAGCTGGCCAAGCGCGTGATCGAAGGCGACGCCAAGGTCAACATGATGGAAGTGGCGATCGACGAAGCCTGCGTGCGCATTATCGCCAAGCGCCAGCCGACCGCCAGCGATCTGCGTCTGGTGATGGCGATCATCAAAACCATTTCCGAACTGGAACGCATCGGCGACGTGGCGGACAAGATCTGCCGCACCGCGCTGGAGAAGTTCTCGCACCAGCACCAGCCGCTGCTGGTCAGCCTGGAGTCGCTGGGGCGCCACACCGTGCAGATGCTGCACGACGTGCTGGACGCGTTCGCGCGCATGGATCTGGACGAAGCGATCCGTATTTACCGGGAAGATAAAAAGGTCGACCAGGAATACGAAGGCATCGTGCGTCAGCTGATGACCTACATGATGGAAGATTCGCGCACCATTCCGAGCGTGCTGACCGCGCTGTTCTGCGCCCGTTCTATCGAGCGTATCGGCGATCGCTGCCAGAACATCTGCGAATTTATCTTCTATTTCGTCAAAGGACAGGATTTCCGTCATTTGGGCGGCGACGCACTGGAAAAGCTGCTGTCTCCGGGCGGTAAAGACGAAAAAGACGACTAACCCTTTCCGGGTAATATCCTTCCAAGGCGCGGTTTCCCGCGCCTTTATTCCATCTTAAGCGCGTAAAGATAAAAAGGTTATAAATATAGCTTTTTATATTATTTCCTGACCTATGTGGCGCTTGCTAGCTTATCCGCCAGCAGGACATCAACCACTTAGGAGCTTTCTATGAAACATCGCGCTTTGGCCTTAACGTTGTTAGCCAGTCTGACCGGTTTCGCCGCCGGCGCCGCGCACGCGGACAAACTTGACGATATCAAGCAAGCCGGCGTGGTGCGCATCGCGGTGTTCGACAGCAATCCGCCGTTCGGTTACATCGATCCGCAGAGCAAGAAGCTGGTGGGCTACGATGTGGATGTCGCCGACGCGATCGGCAAAGCGCTGGGGGTGAAAGTGGAGCTGCGCGCCACCAACCCGGCCAACCGCATTCCGCTGCTGGTGTCGAAGAAGGTTGACCTGATTGCCGCCAACTTCACCATTACCGACGAGCGCGCCAAGGAAGTGAACTTCAGCGTGCCGTATTTCGCCACCGGCCAGAAATTCATCGCCCGCAAAGGCGTATTGAAAACGCCGGAGGACATCAAGAAGCTGCGCATCGGCGCGGATAAGGGCACGGTGCAGGAAATCACCCTGCGCGAGCGTTTCCCGACGGCGAAAGTGATCTCCTACGATGATACCCCGCTGGCGTTCGTGGCGCTGCGTAACGGCAACGTGCAGGCGATCACTCAGGACGACGCCAAGCTGGTCGGCCTGCTCGGCAACCTGCCGGCGGCGCAAAAGGCGGAGTTTGAAATTTCGCCGTTCAGCCTGACCAAAGAGTATCAGGGCGTCGGCATTCCCAAGGGCGAAGATCGCCTGACCGCCGCGGTGAACGAGACGCTGATCAAGCTGGAAAAAGACGGTGAAGCGGTTAAGATTTACGATCGCTGGTTCGGGCCGGAAACCCAATCCGCCCAGCCGCGCGGCGATTTCAAAATCGCGCCTTTGGATCAGCAACCGAAAGCCTGATTTAACCGCGCGCGGTGAGATCGGTACGGAGGGGCGCAGCTTGCTGCGCCCCTGATGCATTCTGCAAGACAAGGATTGAACATGAATCTGGACTGGCTGCTGGCGCCGCAATACCTGAGCTGGCTGTGGCACGGTTTTCTGCTGACGCTGTGGCTTTCCGCCTGTGCGGGGCTGGCGGCCACGCTGCTGGGCTTTGTGCTGGCGGCGATGCGCGACAGCAGCCTGCGGCCGTTGCGCTGGCTGGCGATGGGGTACAGTTCGCTGTTTCGCAATACGCCGCTGCTGGTGCAGCTGTTCTTCTGGTACTTCGCCGCCGGGCAGATCCTGCCGTCCGCCGCCATGCAGTGGCTGAACAGCGCCCATCAGGTTGGCCCGCTTGAGTGGCCGTCGTTCGAGTTTCTCGCCGGTTTCTTCGGCCTGACGCTCTACTCCACCGCCTTTATCGCCGAAGAGATCCGTTCCGGCATTCGCGGCGTCGCCGGCGGGCAGAAATATGCCGCTCAGGCGCTGGGGCTGACCGGCTGGCAGGCGATGCGCTACGTGGTGTTGCCGCAGGCGCTGAAAATCGCGCTGCCGCCGCTGCTCGGGCAATACATGAACGTGATCAAGAACTCGTCGCTGACCATGGCGATCGGCGTGGCCGAACTCTCTTACGCCTCGCGTCAGGTCGAAACCGAAACCCTGCGCACCTTCCAGGCGTTCGGCGTGGCGACGGTACTGTACATCGCCATCATCGCGCTGCTGGAAGGCTGGGGCATGTGGCGACAACAGCGTAAACCGCTGGGAGGGCATTGAGATGGATTTCAGCGTGATTCACGACAACCTGGGCTACCTGCTGTGGGGCACCTGGCCGGATGGGCCGCTGGGCGGCGCGGCGCTGACGTTGGCGATCAGTCTGATGGCCGGGGTCGCCTCGGCGGTGCTCGGCACCCTACTCGGCGTGGCGCTGGCGATGTCGCGCGGCATCGCCGCCGGGCTGCTGGCGGCGGTGTTGGGCTTTTTCCGCGCCATTCCGGTCATCATGCTGATCTTCTGGACCTATTTCCTGCTGCCGATGGTGTTTGGCGTAGAGATCCCGGAAATCACCACCGTCGTGTGCGCGCTGGCGCTGATCGCCTCGGCCTATCTGGCCCATGCGGTGAAAGCCGGCATCGCCGCGATCGGCCCCGGCCAGTGGCAGGCCGGGCTCTCTCTGGGGCTGACCCGCTGGCAGACGCTGCGCATGATCGTGCTGCCGCAGGCGCTGCGCATGATGGTGCCGTCGTTCATCAACCAGTGGATCTCCCTGATCAAAGACACCTCGTTGGCTTATATCGTCGGCGTTGGCGAACTGACCTTCCTGGCGACCCAGGTCAACAATCGCAGCATGGTCTACCCGATGGAAGTGTTCCTGTTCGTGGCGCTGGTCTATTTCGTGTTTTGCCTGGCGCTCGATCTGCTGGCCAATGCGGTCAACCGCCGCTTCGGCGCGCAAACCCGCGCGCTGAAGCGGTCCTGGCGCTGGTGGCGCAACAAGCCGCCGTTGCCGGCCAGTTAATCGGCCGTCAGCCGCCAGCCGCGTTCGCGCCACAGCGCGGGCAATTGAGCCAGGTCGTCAAACGTTGTCACCAGCGGGTGATCGATCGGCGGGTTATGCGGATCGGCGCAGAAGTAAAAGACCGGGATGCCGGCATTGATGCCGGCCTGCGCGCCGGCGGGCGAGTCGTCCACCAGGATGCAGCGCGTCACCGGCACCCGCATCTGTTCGGCGGCGTGAAACACGATCGCCGGATCCGGCTTCCAGCGCTGAATGTCATAGCCGCTGAACAACCGGTCATCAAAATAAGGCAGCATGCCGGTCAGGCCGAGCGAGTGCTGCATCTTGCTGACCGGCCCGTTGGAGACGGTGCAGACTGGCACCGTCACCTGCGCCAGCAGCTCGCGGGCGCCGGCAATCTGCTGCAGCTCGCTGTCGAACAGCCGCGCCACTTCCTGCCGATACAGCGGCTCCAGCGTCTCTTTTGCCAGGTCAGTGCCCTGCTCGGCGTTGACCCGATCGATGATCTCGTACAGCTTCACCCCTTTGTATTTCTTGAACACCTCTTCCAGCGACAGATGAATGCCGTAGCGGGCGAACATGTGCACATAGGCTTTGCTGCACAGCACTTCGCTGTCCACCAGCGTGCCGTCGCAGTCGAACAAAATGCAGTCAATCTGATTCATGCGGGACAGGTTCCTTCGGGTTAACGCCGCTGAGGCGACTCAGCGATCACTTGATCAGGTTACGCGCCTTGAGATCGTGCAAAATCAGCGCGGCGACGTGTGAGCACTGCGGCAGATCGCGGCTGTCGCACCACTTCAGCTCGGCGATTTCGGCGGCCGGCTGCAACTGCCCGGTAAAGTCGGCCTGGTAGCAGCGAATGCGCACCTGGGTGCCGTCCTGCTTGCCGTCCGCCGGGCCGGCGAACTCGCCGTAAAACGCGATGGAGCTCGGCTGCAGCGCGACGGTCAGCTCTTCGTCGATTTCGCGGCACAGCGCCTGTTCATCGGTTTCGCCCGCTTCGCGCTTTCCGCCCGGCATATAAAACAGCGTTTTATTGTGTGAACGCACCAGCGCCACTTTGTCATCTTTCAGCGCGATCAACGCGAGCTTATCGATAAAGGTTGAAGACATGCGGATTCCTGTTTTTTCGCGGGTAGGGTAAGAGATGCGATAGGTCATTTTATCGGCCGTGTCGGCAAACGGCAACGCAGCGGACGGCAACGGGGGATGAAAGCCTGTAAATACAAGCCGTTGACGCGTTTAGCCGTAAAGACGGCGAAAAAAACCTGTGACCGGCGTCAAAAGCCCCACTTTTTGTTATAGGATAGCCGGCGACTGTCCATTCCCATTTTCGGAATTCTGATAATGACCAAACCAGTATCTGGCCTTGACGCTGAGCAAGGCTTGCTTGGGCGCGTGTTTAAACTCAAGCAACATGGCACGACGGCGCGTACGGAAACGATTGCCGGTATCACCACCTTCCTCACCATGGTGTATATCGTGTTCGTTAACCCGCAAATTTTAGGCGCGGCGGGCATGGATACCCAGGCGGTATTTGTCACCACCTGTTTGATCGCCGCCTTCGGCAGCATCTTTATGGGCCTGCTGGCGAACCTGCCGGTGGCGTTGGCGCCGGCGATGGGGCTGAACGCCTTCTTCGCCTTCGTGGTGGTCGGGGCGATGGGCATCTCCTGGCAGGTGGGCATGGGCGCCATCTTCTGGGGCGCGGTCGGCCTGCTGCTGCTGACCATTTTCCGCATTCGCTACTGGATGATCGCCAACATTCCGGTCAGCCTGCGGGTCGGCATCACCAGCGGCATCGGCCTGTTCATCGGCATGATGGGGCTGAAAAACGCCGGCATCGTGGTGGCCAACCCGGACACCCTGGTGACCATCGGCAGCCTGACCTCGCACAACGTGCTGCTGGGGGCGCTCGGCTTCTTCATCATCGCCGTGCTCTCTTCGCGTAACTTCCACGCGGCGGTGCTGGTGTCGATCGTGGTCACTACCCTGATCGGCTGGATGCTGGGCGACGTGAAATACGGCGGCCTGTTCTCCCTGCCGCCGAGCATCACCTCGGTGGTGGGCCAGGTCGACGTGGCTGGCGCGCTGAACATCGGGCTGGCCGGGATCATCTTCTCGTTTATGCTGGTGAACCTGTTTGACTCCTCCGGCACCCTGATCGGCG
>OKKX01000051.1_pt1 | contig 42231 bp, 47 predicted proteins | sample 1611461 | NCBI WGS metagenome assembly OKKX01 (sample SAMN04436746, study PRJEB24849) | human gut metagenome | biome: human gut; feature: NICU; material: stool | host: Homo sapiens | place: USA: Saint Louis, MO | collected 2011-01-04
GCAGCTCGCGATCAACATCGTCATCGCCCATACGCTTAACGTCTTCCTGTACATCGATGGCCTCTTTCGTTGCTTCAGCCCGGCGTTCTGCCGCGGCGACGCTGGCGGTGGCCTTCTCTTCGGTACGCTGCTGTTCGGCTTTGGCTTCCGCCTTGCTGGTCCCGCGTGCATGGCCGATGCCGAACGCACCAGCGATAGCACCCAGGATAACAACCACCAGACCTGCAATAATTTCGAAACTCATTGCAGCGGCCCCTTCAGTTCGTCGGCCTTATCTTTCAGCTTTGGCTGTCTGACGTATTGAGAGAGTACCGCCAGCACCACCAGTGCCGGGCTAATCAGTGCCACTATGTTTGGCGGCAGGATGTTTTTGATGTCCGGTGGCAGCACCGCCCAGGCGTGCAGCGCAGCATCCGGGAACGACTGCGCCCACACGCCAATCAGCGCACCAGTGGCACCCAGCCTAACAGACCACGTTTTCAGCAACAGGCGGGCGTTAGCAACAAACTCAAGTCGGGTGTATTTGCGTAGCAACAGCAGAACCAGTGCGGCTACCAGCGCCAGCAGAGCGAAAATTATCATCTTCATAGACTCACCCGCTCTTTAACCCAGCCATAGAGAGAATCTTCGTTTGCCTCTCGCCCTTCAGCCAGTTCGAGGTACCGGGCACCCTGGCTGCAATTCAGTGCCCTCAGTAACACCTGCTCACCTTCTTTTCCTCGGGAAGAAAGATATCCCTTCAGAGCGGTAATTGTTCGGGGGCCAATGGCTCCATCAGGGATAAGGTCGGGATAGAGTTTCCCGCGCATATTGAGAGCGGTTAACCAGCGCTGGAAAAACTTACTGGCGACGCTGGGGCCCATGTTCACGCCAGTATCGCAAAGCTCGTTCGCCAGAACCGTTGACAAATTTGCCACCAGGTCGAAGCGTGGACCTGACCAATAGTCGTTAAGCAGGATTTGCTTTGCGGTTTCCCGCGGAAGGCTTCGCATGTCACCGGTATAGCCATGCGCGCGAGCGGTGTTTTGGGTGATGCCCCAGCGGGTCGGGCCGCCTTTATCCGACGGATGATTAACATACCCGCCTTCTTTTCCGAGGATGCCCTCGATGACCTGATCTGCTGTCATTGTGCTTTCACTCCGGTAATGCGTTCCCAGAAATACGTAAGGGCAACAGAACCCATAGCACCACTAACCCCAGCAGATGCCAGAATCATGTAAATGCTTGCCCCGCTTTCGATACTTATTAACCCTGCAATAACCCCGGCAAATGCCGAAACGACGATCTGCGCAAGAGCATTTATCCAGCTCCATTTCGCTTTACCCTGCTTCACATCCATCAGGAATCGGACCAGACCGCCCCAACCAGCAATGATCAGCAGAGCCAGCCAGGTTATTCCGGCCATGCTCTCTTTGTCTTGCATATGCTTTGCCATAGTTTCACCTCCGGGTTAACGGGGTGCTGTGTGAATAAAGGGGGCAGGCCCATCGGGCTGATTTAACAACGTGCTGTATCGATGATGATTCCCGTGGGCCTGAAATGAAAAAAGGCCGCCCTGAGGCGACCTAGATGTTATTGAAATGTTTTATTTAAATACCCTGTATCAGATAGGTAATACCTTTGGTTTTCCCATATGATAAGTAACACGACTACTTTTACTCCCATCGTCCCAGACGGTTGTTTCTTCCGTGATTATTAATATTACCCAGCCTTTGGAAAGACCTTCATTTACTTGTTCAATATCTTCAACAGTTCGAACTTCTTGAATTTTACCTAGTGGGCTCTCATCTATGCTCATTCGTTGATCCTCACTAAAAATCACAACATAGCTATTGAGCAGTAAATATACCTTGCTGAAGATAAAAAAACCCGCACGGGTGGCGGGTTTATGTTTTGTTCTGCTGCTCAGTTCGCTTTAACGTCCCGAGCCTATCACAATTCAAGCACTTTCCGCGCAACTATTCAAGTAAAATCTGTCGCCATTTGTGCCAAATGCGTCACACATTGGTGCGTAAAGCATCGATTCTGCAAGATTTAGCCAAACATCGATCCTGCTCTCACAGGTCCGCAAGCACCATTCTGGATGCTTTTCGTTTAGCTCTTTCGCCATTGCCTTCTTGCTCATGCGATAGACATACCGATCCTTGATTAGCTTATAGAGGGCTTTGTTCCCGGAACGCACAAGCTGAGCACTAAGCACAGAATCAATTATCAATCCTTCCTCATCAGTACAAAAAGCCAGGCCGCTTTTATTTTTACCGCTAAGGATTTCCTTAAAGAACGCTTCCAGCTCTGGCTTGGTAATGCCTGATTTCTTCATGCGGCGTAAGGCTTCATTGATAGCCGTTTTAGTTATCTTTCCGGATGCCAGTAATTGATTAAACATATTGCCGCCACTACCACCGCCGATATATGACCAGCGGCCCCACATGCGTAGTTTTCCCTGTATCCAGATGCTTTCGAGAGTGAGGAGGCGAACCATTTCGCCTGATTTGCCAACTTCAGAAGGATTAATCATCTTGCGTCTCCACTTACGCCAGTACGCCGATTGCCAGCGAACGATCCAAAAATCGAAACAGCAGCTCCAGCTGTGAGCCGTATTTCTGTTCAAATGCCCCGGTGTCAGCGTGCAACTCGTCGTGATGCGCTCTGCAAAGCGGCAACACAAACAGGTCGTGCGCTTTCGTTCCCATTCCACCTTGTCCGTGGCCTATCAGGTGGTGGGGGTCGTCTGCCTGCTTGTTACAGCAGACACACAGCTGAGACTTAACCCAGCGTGTCCAGTTCTCGTTTACCCAGCGGCGGCGCTTTGGCCGCAGCATGAATGATTCAGGTGTTTCCGGGTCCACTCGCAGCGCCAGAATCTTTTTCTGCACTACTTCGACAGCCGCAGGCCCCGGCGTAATATCGCTCTCCTTCATCACTGACTGGTGCTTTACCGGTGGTAAACGTAGTGCTTTATGCGCTAACGCTTCCGGTATCACATGAGCCAAATCGTTGATAATCATCCACCAGCACAGCTCCGGGATAGTCAGTGTGTGGTCTTCGTTGAAGCCTAACTGTGAGCGGATAACGGATATTATCCAGGATACCAGGTTTAGCCGCGCTATACCTGCCAGTGTTTCGGTGTACTGGTCACGAACCAGATTATCGCAGGCCCAGCACAGCCTGATGCTGCCAGGCTCATGACGGAACAGCGTAAAGTTCTCGCTATGCCAGGTTCCATGCGGATACTGGCATTTAAAACTACGCTCAAGCTCCGCCTCCAGGCCACCAATACCACCAGCGCGAATGATAACTTCCTGGTTCTCAAAGACGGCTAACAGCGTCGGGTCATCAGCCAGGGGCTGGCCTGCCGGTGGTATGGCTCCCGTAGGGTGTTCTGAGTAGCTCTCTGGCTCTGGTTCAATCAGAACCCGTCCGCGTCTGAACAGCGGCATCAGTTCACTACCGGGCCGAAAAAGAACCACTCCCATACGGTGGGCTATTTCTGGTGTTAGCAAGGCTCTCACGCGGCATTACCCCCGGCTTTGTATTCTGTCCACAGGCCACCGATCCAGCGGACCCCTTTAGCAGTAAATCGTGCCTGGCTGAATGCGTGGTTAGATGTTATCGACGTCCCGGTTTTTACTTCAAACCTTCCCGCGTCAATATGCTGGGCCATTGGAGTTAATACCCCTCCTAACCGGTACATTATTTCACGCTCAATCAGAAACAGACGGAGCTCAGGCTCTTTTGCACTGAGTAATTTTGCTACCTGGCGAAATGACATTGACCCGTTAGCTGTACAGTAACGATCAACAAAGTCTACCTTTGGTGCCGCTGCAGCCAGTTCATGCGAAAGTCGCTGTTTTTCCTCTTCAAGCTCCGCCGCAAGCCGAAGAGCGGCAGAGAAAGTTTGAGGTATCGCCGGTGATATTCCCGCTTCCAGCTCCTGCCAGCGGTCAACCAGGCGAGCAGTAAACTCCGGGGATAATTGCGCAACAACCACATAGCTATCCCGCTTTCCTACCAGGTAGACCGAGACTGACTGGTTAAGGTGGTTTTTAACATCCGCCATTGGCGGAAGTTGAATAATCCCGCGCTCTGCCAGACGTTCAATCGACCTCTTCACATCATCATGTCGCGACTCAACCAGATCGGCGATATCGCGGCTGGACATCGTGACAACATTTTTCGGTGTTAACTGGTTCATACGCTCTCCACTTGTCAGGCAGCTGCAACTGCCGGGGCAACAAATCGCTTAATCGTAATCTCAACCTTCCCTTTCTTCGTCAACGGTCCCCATTCAACCAGCATGCGTTTTACCTGGCTGTCGTCCTCCCAGACACCGGTTTGCGTCAGCGCATCGAACAGCGCTTTGTTGTAGTTGTCGATGTCACGGCGACGCTGATCCGGTGGGAACAGTACAATGTGGACCTCTGCCAGGTCACTTGAAGGTCTTGGGACCGCGCGTAACTGTTCGATAATCGCCGCTCTGGCTGCTTTCTGGAACTTGCGACCAGTCTCGCTAACCATATGGCGTCCCTTCAGCGGTCCTTTGCTGGGAGCGCGCCAGTAACTGTTTACGCTTGGTGGAAATGGTAATGTCAGTTTCATGAAGTCCCCTTAAAGGATCGCCACGACATCCCGAGCGACTTCCCGCGTGGTGCCATTGCAGGAGATCGAACGACGCGCTTTGATAAATTCCAGGTTAAAACCATGCTCCCGGTACAGGTCGATGACCTTCGGGGCTGATGAGTTTGAAATAACAACCCGCGCGCCACGTTTGTGGGCTTCAACACAACGCTCTGCCAGAAGCTCCTGGTCACCCCAGGTAAAGCCACCAGCGGCATACGCGGTAAATCCTGCAGTACCCGGCATCGGCTCGTAAGGCGGGTCGCAATACACCACGTCATCCGGTCCGGCCAGGTCAATGGTCCGGCGGAATCCCGAGGTCATGAATACGCAGTTATGAGCCATATCAGCAAACGCCTTCAGCTCATTGAACGGGAAGTACGGTGCCTTGTATTTTCCCCAGCCTACGTTGAACTGATGAGCAAGGTTGTAACGCATCAGGCCGTTGAAGCAATGGCGGTTCAGGTACAGGAACGCTGACGCACGTTCGGTGGTGTCGAGGGTCTGCGCATTGAACTCTTTGCGGATCAGTTCATATCCGTCCGGATGCCCCATGTGTTCGAACATCCACCGTGCATGGTTTTCAACCGCGTCAGGCACCAGTGCCAGCATCTGATACAGGTTGATCAAGTCAGGGTTAACGTCAGCCAGCAGGAAGTCAGAATGCTTGTCGCTGTTCAGGAAGACGGAACCACCACCAACGAATGGCTCTATCAGGCGTTTCCCTGCCGGGATATGCACGAACAGGTCAGCCAGCTGGGTGTATTTTCCACCAGCCCACTTCAGGAAGGGTTTGCTCATGAGCGGAACCCCGCTGGAACCGTGTAATTAACCTCCGCATAGCTCGATTTAAACGCCTGGTCGTTGTTAACCCATTTCCCGTTAGCCCAGGCAGGACGGCCAGCAGCGCCCCACTTTTTCGCCTTATCGAAATACTCAACGCAGTTCTCAGGGGCAAACAACGTTTTCGGGCGAAGGTAATCGCTCATCTTCGGATCTTTGGCCCATTTCTCGGTCAGGTAATCAACCACCAGCATCAGGTCTTCAGGGCTGTAATCCTCTGAAAGTCGCCCTCGGATGTAACCCAGCGTCGTTTTGGTCTTTCCGCTCTTCCCGTAGTTCGAGTTAGTCATCTTGTTGAAATGATCCAGAACGATAAACGCCGGATCAGGCTCGTCTGGTTGCGGCGCAACCGGACAAGAGTCTTTACCTGTAATCTCTGTAGTACTCTCTGTTGTAATCTCTGTAGGATCATCAGGTCGTTTTGACCCGATGAGAGCGGTTCGTTTTGACCTGGTGGAGCGTTTCACATTGACCTCTTCCATCGTGTCATTTTGACCTGATGGAACAGCGCATTTTGACCCCTTCGATTTGGTCACTTTGACCTCATCTAAAAGCTCACTCTCATAGTTGATCGTGTAGTAGTTGGTCATGTCGCGCTGGGACTTGTTCAGTTGTTCGATTTTGAGCACTCCCAGGCTCTTCAGGCGGGTGAATGTGCGCTTCAGCGTGGACTCTGACCAGAACGGGAACTGCTCCAGCCACTGCTCTGTGGTGTTATAGATCCACCGCACACCGTCACGCTCCAGCCCGGAGGTTGTCTCCTTCAGCCAGTAATTCACCTGCTGTAACGCAATGGCTTCATTCAGGCCAATGCTGTACGCAAGGTCAGGATTGATGACTATCGGCCTTGATGGCATTAACAGGCTCATAAGACCCCTCTATTTCCCTGAATTTTCGTCTGAACTGCTCGAGGGGGCTGAAACACTCGTGCTTATACCCTTCGCGCAGGTATATAACGCGCTGTGTCTGGGGCTCCCAGCGTATGACCCTGACCGGGACGCCGTAGTGATCTCTGAAACATCGGTTGAGCTCTCGCATACTTTCTCCGCCTGGCCGTTAAAGTCCCCTACCACCCACTGAGCAAACTGGTAGCAGACAGGTTCGAATCCGCCTGGTACTCTTACCCCATACACGAACTGCACCGGCCCTGCTCCACCAGGAACTGGCCGCGCTACAAGTTGCGACCTGCGGTATTGTGTTGATAAACTGTTCATGCGTTAGTAATCTCCACTGATAACGACACGCCACGACGCCAGGAGCTGCAACTCGCTGGCGTCACTTCTTTTTGCGTGCAAACAACGTGATAATTGCCGCGATCTCTTCTTCACGCGCAGCCAGGTGGCGGCGGTGATGCACCATGATTTCTTCGGCCTCGTGCCTTTCAATAACGCCATCTTCAAGCGCCTGTTCGATAATCTGATCAACCTGCCCTCTGGCGGCTGAGGTACGCATTGCCCGGCTGAACAAGTCCACGCGATCCAGCTCTTCAAGGTGCGGAACATCCACCAGCAGAGCACCACGGCGGCGAGCGAAGTAATCAGCCAGTAACGACGTATTGGAAATGTCCTCCATCGCTTCCAGCTCGCTGACTTCGAAGAAACGACAGCCGTTTTTCTCGTAAAGGTTGTTGTTAAACTGCGTCACCGTCATTCCCAGTGCGCCAGCCATTGCTTCGCGCCCACCTGGATATGCTTTGCACATAGATTTCACGACTTCTTTGAGGTTCATACCTACTCCTTACAAACTCGGGTGGTAGTTACAAATTTGATGCAGTGACATTAAGCTTTCGCATTGCTGCACCTCTTAAATAGGCCCAGTCAATGTCAGGACGAAGCTCTTCGCAGGTGACAGCACCACCAGTAGCTTTCTCAATCGCAGGGCATCGTTCCGCAGGTATTTGCCTAATGCCCGTTGTCCATTGATTCACTGTTGGTGATGAGATGCCTAGATTCCTTGACAAAGCGGCTTGTCCCCCAACAATGCGGCAGGCTTCACTGATTGCTTCAAGGCTACTTCTCATAAACGGATTCCTATGATTTCCACACAAGCAGATATTAGGCTAAGCCTAATAAACAATCAATAGGAATTGCCTAAGCTATAGGTTATGAGGATTATTAGGCAATGCTTAGTGGTAAAGAATTGGGCCGAGCGATCGAGCAGGCCATAGACAAGAAGCTTTCAATAGGTTCTGCCAAGAGTAAGGCGGAAATCGCACGCCATTTCAAAATAAAACCCCCATCAATCCATGACTGGATCAATAAAGGCTCCATATCGAAAGAGAAGCTACCAGAGCTTTGGAACTACTTTTCTGATGTTGTGGGCCCCGAGCACTGGGGACTAAAAGGATACCCGCTAACTGATACATGTGAGCCCGCAACAGACCCCATAGTTAAAAATGGTTCTATTGACGAACTCTATAATAAGGCTTCGAGAGAAAAAAAGGCTATCATTGATTTTGTCCTCTTAGAGCAAGGACAGCGTATACCTGGCTGGGTAGATAGCGATGCTAAAGCATATTTAGACTCATTAGAGATGAAGATAAGGAGATGGGCAGAGCAGGAGGAAGATGGAAAAAAACAAACGAAAGCCAGAGCTTAAGCTTATATGGTCTAACGGACAATATCTCTAAGCTCCATACATGTTAAAAGCTCTGAGATTGATTCACTTGCATAACTCAATCCCTGTGGGGGATTGGCTTGTATGAAGCCCATCCGGGATTGTGACTTGCTTTGATTTAACAGCAGGTTTTCACTTTGCATGGAGGATGCATGGAAAACTTCAAAGTACGTCTTAAAAATCATATTGAACATGTTAAAAATGTTAGAGAACACTGCACAACGGAAGAGACAACCAAGCAGGCTTTGATACTTCCTTTTTTGGACATCCTAGGCTTTAACGCATATGATCCGCAAAAAGTCAAAGCTGAATATGGTGCGGACTTCCCTGGTGTGAAAGTGGGTGAGCGTGTAGATTATGCTCTATTCTGCCAAGGTGTTCCCGTTATGTTTATTGAGGCCAAAGGTTGTAAAGAAAAAATGGACAACCATTGCCCTCAATTATCTAGGTATTTTAATTCTACTCCTGAGGTGACAATATCAGCAATTACTAATGGCATTGAATGGCGTTTTTTTACGGATCTCAATGAGAAAAATATAATGGATTCAACGCCATTTTTACGAATCATGATGGATGACATTAAAGATTCTGATGCTGAGCAATTATTTAGATTCCGCCATGACAAATTCAAACCAGAGGCCCTAAGAACACTTGCAGAAGAGAGTGTATATATTTCTGCATTTGTTAAAGTTGTGAGTACAAGCCTTCGTGAAGTAGATCATGAATTTGTTAGATATGTTGCAGGACGAGCAAATATTGGTCGTCAATTAAATCAAAGATTTATAGAAACAATAACTCCATTGGTGAGGCAGGCCGTAGAGAGGTCAGTAAGTGAAATGGTTGTTTCTGGTCTTTCATCAAGAACATCTATTCCTGAATTAGAATCCCCTGCTGATGTAACTGAAAATAATGTAATTGATGAGCGCGCAGATATTGTCGATGCAGAGAATCCAAACATAGTAACAACCTATAATGAAAGAATATTATTTGAAAAGATCTGTTCTATTATAGGCCCTGCATACGAACTTCAAGCCAAAGATACAGAGTCCTATTACTCTATTCTTTTCCAAGGAAAAACAAACCGCTGGCTGGTTCGCTATTATGACAAGAAGAATCGCTCAAACATACAGTTACCAATTGATATCAATGAAATAACAGGTAATGAAATTAAAAGAGCCGGACTTGAACATGATAGCAATCGCATTTTCATTGAACATCCCGAGGATGTATTAAGGATTTCAGGTTTAATCCTTGATTCTTTACAATATGTACAGAATGATGAGAATTTCAGAAAGCGTCGTCCATAATCATAAAAACACTAGCTTTATTTCACACAAATCCCGCTTATGCGGGATTTTTTTTGACCGCTGACAAACATTAGGCTAAGCCTATTGACACAGCATTAGGCATAACCTAACATCAGTTGAGTCTGATGGACTATGTCAAGTACCGGTAGTTACATATTCTGGTGTGGTAGTGAGCATTACGGCATATAGCACATGTGCTGCAGCGGCCTGAGAGTCCCTTTATCCATGCCTCTCAGAACAACCGGAATGTGCAAGCTAAGTGTTTCAGGCACGACGTGCGCCCCACCAGCGCGGCGAAAAGGTGTGACACCTCGGAAGAGACGGGGAAGCAACCGTTCGGTAAGCATAAATGATAAGGATTAACACGATGAATTATTACACAGCAGTAATCAACGAAGGTTCAGAGCTTATCGTGATCTACGCACGTAATAAGTTCATCGCAAAAGCGCTTATCAATGATGATGCTGAACACATTCAAAAAATTAGTGCAGTTGAAGCGAAAAAGTTAGTTTCTCGCGGTATTAAACAGATTTCTTGATTACTGTCGGTGCTGGCGTGGCATACGCGACGCACGCGATAGGGCGTGAATGCCGTAAGGGGCTATAACCCTTCAATCTCGTTTCGGGCGAGTTCAACCCGAATGATAGCCGGAAGAGACGGCACAGCCCAGACGATATCTGAGTGGCTTTAAAAACAGATGGGAGCCGGTGGAAGCCCGGCACACAACAGGAAAAAGCACTGAGTTAGTCAAGTGAGTTTCCAGTGCTTCAGTGCTCTTTCCGTTGTGTGGAGAACTAACGTACCGCCATTGCAGTGGCGGTCCCCCATCAGCAAGAAATTTTAACCAGCTATTCACCCACTCTCATGGGTTGGGTTGCTGCACCCTAAATTTACGCGTTGCAGCGCGTCAGATGGAGAACAAATGATGGCTAAGACAGCAAAACAACTGATTAAACAGGCGTACGAAATAGCCAAAACTATGCCACCAGCACAGGCAGCAATCATCAAGGAACTGGCTACCGTCCTCGATGTTTCGAATGTAGCTCTGCGCCAGACGCGCACCGAACGTGACGCCCTTCTCGCAGAGGTCAAATCCTGGGCGAAGGAGTGTGATCGTATTACTGAGCGATATACCAAGAAGCGCATAAATCTGCATGTCCTCGAAGCAATGCGCGATTTGAAAGCAATTTCCCCCACCAGCTTCCGTAACGTGGAGGCTCTCTGATGGCTAAAGACTCAAAGCTGGTATATGGCGCGAGTGGCAAAACGAACGTTTTGACGTTCGAACCTGAAAACCTGCACTTGGTTACCGACAAAACGCACCCGCTTTACGATGAGCGTATCCACCTGCCTATCAACGAGGCAATGGTGCTTAACATCATGGACCAGGGCGTTCTTGAGCCGATTATCGTCTGGAAAGACCCGGAGACAGGGCTGTCTTGTGTAGTCGATGGTCGCCAGCGTGTGCGCCATACACTGGAAGCCAACAAGCGACTGTTGAAAGAGGGTAAAGAACCGTTACTGGTTCCGGCAGTCGCTAAACGTGGCTCCGCCATTCGCATGGCGCAGGCGATGGTAAGTGCTAACGAAATCCGCCAGGCAGATACGCCACTGGGCCGAGCAAAGAAAATGGCTGATGCGCTGGAGCGCGGCCACGACGAGGACGATTTAGCGCTGATGTTTGGCGTGAGTGTCCAGACCGTACGCGCAACTCTGTCACTGCTGGATGCCACCCAGGCTGTTCGCGATGCAGTGGAGTCCGGAACTGTCACCGTTACCCAGGCGCGTCAGCTGGCATCGCTTAAACCAGAAGAGCAGCGGGAGAAGGTATCTGAAATCGAAGCGGCAACTGCTGGCACAACCGGCCATGAAAAAGCCCGTCGCCAGCGTCAGATCCTCGGCGATGCAAAGCCGCGCCTGAAAACCCGCAAAGAAATTACAAAAGCCCTGGAATCTGCCGAGGGTGAGTATGCAAACGCACTGCGTTGGGTGCTTGGGGAGGCGGTATGAATATTGATCCTGACAATTACAGCAAATACACGCTGCGTCGGTTCGCCGCCCTGTTCGATGTGATCTGCTGGGTGCTGATTGCCGTAGTAACCGTTGGTATCTGCATGTTTATTGAATGGGTGACGGCATGAGTAAATCACTGAACGCACGTTGCATCCGCCGCTGGGAAGTTGAGTTTAAACCTCTCTGCGACTCAAAGCGCAATCCGTACTGGCGCAAGCGTGACCTTCGTGGGTATATCCGCGAAGCGGCGCTTACCACCGCTTACAGCATGGTCGAGAGCATGGCTGAACGTAACGCCAAAGTTGACTATGACGGTGAGCCGAACGGCTGGACACCAGAATTTTCGGTCTGGTATCGGGAGCGCCATGAACAGTACCTGAAAGAGGCGCGTGACTACCTGGACGAAGACGCTACCAATGACGAAATAGACGAAGAGATCGAGAACGAGCTGGAGGCCTGGAATGACTGAGCAAACCATTCTCGACATGTGCTGTGGCTCCCGCATGTTCTGGTTCGATAAACAGGATGAGCGCGCTGTATTCAGTGATATCCGTGCTGAGCAGCACAAACTTTGCGACGGACGCAGCCTGATTATCAGCCCGGATATTATCGCCGACTTCCGCGCGCTGCCGTTCGCTGACGCCTCTTTCCCCATTGTCGTGTTTGACCCGCCGCATCTTGAACGAGTGGGCGAAAACGCCTGGATGGGCAAGAAATACGGTCGCCTGAACAAAGACACCTGGCGCGATGACCTGCGTGCGGGTTTCAAAGAAGCGTTCAGAGTGCTGCGGCCACACGGCGTACTCATCTTCAAATGGAATGAAACCCAGATACCGGTTAGCCAGATTCTGGCGCTCACTGACGAGAAGCCGGCTATCTGGCAACGCACAGGGAAAGCGGACAAAACGCACTGGGTAATTTTCGTGAAGGGGGCCGACAAATGAGCCACGCTATCGATGCACATCTCACTGACGAAGTAATCAACGCCGCATTCGAAAACACTAATTTCGGGCGAGACGACTTTCGCACCATTCTGGCGGAAACCGTTATGAAGCGAGCCGCCGGTTATCACTCTGGCTGGACGGCGACGACCATTTGCACTCGCCTCAAACTGCTGGGTAAACAGGATCGGCCAACAAAGCTCGGTCTGACGTTCGCCTTTCATCACTACTACCGCCAGAGCGTCCGTGATGCGCTGATGCCAAAACAGGAGCGAGCAGCATGACAACTGATATCACCGAACTGGCGCAGAGCCTGAAAGCGGCGGCAGAGAAAGCGACTCCGGGTAACTGGAGGGCATTTCAATATCACGACGGTCGATGCGGGGTTGGCGGAGGAAATCACGATGAAATTATGGTTTGTGAACACATAAGCAAAAAACGACCACATGACGCTTTATTCATCGCTATGGCTAACCCTGCCAACGTTCGCGCGCTGGTAGAGGCGCTGGAGAAGGCGCAGCAGCGCAACGCAGAACTTGAAGCGCAAAACGAATATATCCGTAAGCGCTATCAGCAGCTCGATCTGCTGATCGGGAAAAATATCCTGGTTATGCAGGCTGCAATCATCGAATGGCAGGCCACTGGCGATGCTAAAAACGGGCTGGCGTGGATTTATAACACGCTCTTCGGGCCAGGCGAATTGCCTGATGAAGCGGAGAAAGACGCACAGGCATATTTCGACCGCAAATATGCTCCGCTCGATGAAGAGCTTATGGCGCTTCACAAGTGGTTTTGGGAACAAAGCGAGGCTGAACGTGCCGCCGCTGGCATCAAGGTGGAGGCTGAGTGATGGCACTGACACACGATGAACTTTGCCAGATAGCCTGCCGCTTTCTGCAAAACAACGGTTTCAAGGTGGCCTTTCATGACCGGTTCCGAGCATGGACGCCATACGGTGAGCAGGCTGATGCAATCGGCTTTCGCAATGGGGCCAGTTGTTTGATTGAGGCTAAATGCTCTCGTTCTGACTTGTTGGCCGACCGCAAGAAGCCTTTCCGTGCTGAACCCGAGAAGGGAATGGGAGACTGGCGTTTCATGATTAGTGAGCCGGGTATCGTAAATATTGAGGATCTGCAGCCTGGCTGGGGATTGCTTCACGTGGTCAAAGGTCGGGTTAAGAAAGTTCACGGCTGGCCTGGCAACTGGGAGTGGGTTAACCGGGACAGCAAGCCATTTCAGGCTAACAAACAGGCGGAATGCGATTACATGTTTAGCGCGCTCCGTCGCATGGACTTACGCGGCCACCTCAAAGAAGTATACGACGGCGTGATAGTTAACCGGGCAGCAGAAGGAGCCAACCAATGACCAAATCAACCATAACCAGAGAGCAGTTAATTAAAAAGGCGCAGGAGCAAATTGAGTTTTGCCTTCACACGAAGATAACGGGTGAAGGCCGCGCCCATGTAAACCAATGTGCGGCGTTATTTGAAATCGCGCTGGCCGCATTGGACAGCGAGCCAGTGGTGAAAAAAGTGGCCTGCTGGTCTTGCCAAAATGAGGTTGAGATTGCGGCCATTTCTGATTGTGATGGGTGCTGCCCAAAATGCGGCACGCGAATTCATCTCGATGAAGAGCCATACATTGCACCTCTGTCCGCTCCGGACCGTGACCAGGTACGCCGAGAGCACGCAGAGTGGTCACAGGCTACCTTCGGCAATGTCGGCCCGGTTGGCCCGCTGAAGCACCTCAGCAAAGAAGCACTGGAAGCCGCTGCCGAGCCTGGCGACCTGTCGGAGTGGGCTGATATGCAGTTCCTGCTGTGGGACGCCCAGCGCCGTGCCGGTATCACTGATGAGCAGATTACCCAGGCGATGATCGATAAGCTGGCGGTAAACAAGCAGCGCGAATGGCCGGAGCCGAAAGACGGGGAACCGCGGTTGCATATCAAATCGCAGCCAGCACCGGTAATTACTTTCTATCGCGATGGCATTGAAGCCGCCGCCAAATGGATAGATCAGCAGCGTGAGGCATACGACAGCGAGCATGGATGGTCTGATCCTGACACCGGAGCATTCGAGTTCGGCAATGATGCCCAGCGCGGATATTCTTCCACCCTAGAAGAATTGGCCGAAGGCATTCGCGCTCTGCATCCAAACGCAGGGAACTCTCCGGTAATTACGGATAGATGGATTCCGGTAAGCGAGAAATTGCCAGAACGCGGGGATTATCTTGTTAGTGATGGCCGCGACTTCGATGTGCAGTTGTTTAATGGTGAGCAGTTTATTCCTGGCTTTGTGTGGGAGGACAAAATAACCCACTGGATGCCGCTGCCAGCAACCCCGCAGGAGGTGAAGTGAAAGCGAACAAGCTGAAGCGTCGCCGCTGGCGGCGCATGCGGGATGCTTTGGCCGCATATAAGACTGAAGCAAGTGACTGGAAAACGTTGTACCTCGAACGCACTGCGGAAATCGCATCACTACGGAGTCAACGATTATTGGTCCCTATGCCGGTAATTGTACCAGCGGAAATTTATAACCAGTTTAAAGGTGTAAGGGAGGACCACCAGCTGTGTAAAAGGTGTAATGACGGGCTGCGTGGTGGCTGTTCGTCTTGTTCATATAGTGGCAGATAACCGGTTGCAGCCGGTTCAGTGGAGAACAACTCATGAGCGATCGCTTCCTGACTGATGAAGAACTGACAGAGGCCACGGGTTCGCCCCAAAAGTCACTGCAGAAAGAGGTATTAACGCAGAACGGGATCTTTTTTATTGAACGCCGGGACGGAGCAATCAAAACGACCTGGTTTCATATTAATCATCCCGTACAACGCATACTTCCACCAGCAGGCCATATGCCTACTCCAGGCATGAACTTTGACGCTGTAGAGAGATAATATGGGCCGCAAAAGAGCGCCTGGTAATGAGTGGATGCCGAAGGGTGTGTTTTTCCGCCCTTCCGGTTACTACTGGAAGCCAGGAGGTACTACCGAGAATCTAGCCCCAGCAAACGCTTCTAAAGCGGAGGTTTGGTTAGCTTACGAGAAAGTCGTTGAAGGTCGAAAAAAACTACTCACCTTTCAACAATTGTGGAAAAAATTTTTAAATAGTGCTGACTATGCGGACCTTGCCCCCAGGACACAAAAAGATTACCTGGCACATGAAAAATACTTGTTAGCGGTTTTCGGCGATGCAGAAGCAAAGGCCATTAAACCTGAACACGTCCGGCGCTACATGGATGCACGTGGTAAAAAAAGCCGTGTTCAGGCTAATCACGAGCATAGTTCAATGTCTCGTGTATACCGCTGGGGTTATCAGCGTGGTTATGTACCAGGTAATCCGTGTGTTGGTGTCGATAAGTTTCCTAAACCCCAGCGCGACCGCTACATAACTGATGAAGAGTACATAGCTATCTTCACTCATGCGACACCTGCAGTTAAAGCCGCGATGGAAATTGCGTATCTTTGCGCTGCAAGGGTATCTGATGTTCTTAAAATGAACTGGAATCAGATTCTTGATAAAGGAATTTTCATACAGCAAGGTAAAACTGGTATTAAACAGATCAAAGCCTGGACTGAGCGTCTTAGTGCGGCTGTGGATATTTGCAGGGAATGGGGACAGGATGGCCCTGTTATCAGGACAATGTATGGTGAGCGTTATTCATACAAGGGATTTAATGAAGCATGGAGAAAAGCGAGAAACGCGGCTTCTGAAGAACTTGGCAGGCCACTTGATTGCACCTTCCATGATCTAAAGGCTAAAGGGATTTCAGACTATGAAGGTTCTGGCAGAGATAAGCAAAAATTCAGTGGTCATAAGACAGAATCACAGGTACTTGTTTACGACAGGAAAGTTAAAATCAGCCCGACTTTGAACAAGAAAATGAGATGATTCTTTGGCGTCGGAGCATGCTTCGGCGCTAGAATTTTTCTCAGTGGATTTTCTCAATTTTTCTCATCGGGATGCAGGTCACTGAAAGGGAATGCTGTAAGTGTTTGAATAGTGGCGGAGAGAGGGGGATTTGAACCCCCGGTAGAGTTGCCCCTACTCCGGTTTTCGAGACCGGTCCGTTCAGCCGCTCCGGCATCTCTCCGCTGTGATGGTTGCTATAATGCCAGGATCTTTGGCATTTTAATAGCTCCCGTTTCGGTAATTGTGTTCAAGTGACGACTTTGCGAGCAATATGATGTTTAAATGGCCCTGGAAAGCAGATGATGAGTCCGGCAACGCAGAGATGCCCTGGGAGCAAGCGCTTGCCATTCCGGTTTTAGCCCATCTTTCGTCCACTGAGCAGCACAAGCTCACGCAGATGGCTGCCCGTTTTTTACAGCAAAAGCGGCTGGTGGCATTGCAGGGGCTGGAGCTGACCCCGCTGCATCAGGCGCGCATTGCTATGCTCTTTTGTCTGCCGGTGCTTGAGCTGGGCATTGAGTGGCTGGATGGCTTCCATGAAGTGCTGATCTACCCTGCCCCTTTCATCGTCGATGATGAATGGGAGGATGATATTGGTCTGGTCCACAACCAGCGGGTGGTACAGTCGGGACAAAGCTGGCAACAGGGTCCTGTAGTGCTGAACTGGCTGGATATTCAAGACTCTTTTGATGCGTCAGGCTTTAACCTTGTGGTGCATGAAGTGGCGCATAAGCTTGATACGCGGAACGGCGACCGGGCCAGCGGCGTGCCGCTTATCCCGTTGCGTGAAGTTGCCGGCTGGGAGCATGATCTCCACGCCGCGATGAACAACATTCAGGATGAGATAGATCTGGTCGGCGAAAGCGCCGCCAGTATTGACGCCTATGCCGCCACCGATCCCGCAGAGTGCTTTGCTGTCCTCTCGGAATATTTTTTCAGTGCGCCTGAACTGTTCGCGCCTCGCTTCCCGGCCCTGTGGCAGCGTTTTTGCCACTTTTACCGCCAGGATCCGCTGGCGCGTAGACGTGAGAATGGCCTGCAGGACGAAGGCGATCGGCGCATTGTTCACTAAAACAACGTGTTGAGCTAAATTTAGCCATTTGAATCAGCAGGTTAATTTTAGTGTTGACACAAAAATGCGAGGCCAGTAGTATGCGCCTCGTTCACACGATTCCTCTGTAGTTCAGTCGGTAGAACGGCGGACTGTTAATCCGTATGTCACTGGTTCGAGTCCAGTCAGAGGAGCCAAATTTAAAAATCCCGCTCAGGGAAACCTGAGCGGGATTTTTGCTTTCCGTGATCCTCTCCGCTCCCCAAGCATGCAATCTTATCCTGGTGTAGGTGCTATTTTCTTGCTATGAGGCAAGCTGAACGGCCGTGAGCCCCACGCTCCCGCAAAGGCTTAAATAAAGGCGGTTTAACCGTGCCGGACCATACCTGGGTGTAAGGCAATAATGCGCGGTTCCAAAAAAGATCGGCAACACCGTCGCTTCTGACATCTCTCCGCCAGCGGGTATAAGCAGCATCGTACCGTAGGTACCGCCCAAGGTTCCGTATGTGATCCCCGCAGGTGAAAAGCAGCGATGCTGCTCCCAACCTTATGGCTACAGACTTTCGATCCGGCGGTAACCGCTGGGTCTGCCGCTGCGTAGCAGACATGGAGGATGCTGAAAACAGCCTGTCCAGTGCGGCGATGACGCCCAGGGGACGGCTACGGGTGGATGTACCGAGTCCGCTGGCCCGCCTTATTCTGGTGCCGGCGCTACCGGCTTTCCACGCCCGCTACCCTGATATCCAGATCGACATGGGTGTGAGCGACCGGGTAGTGGCTCTGATCGGCGACAACGTGGATTGCGTTCTGCGCGGAGGTCAAATCACCGACCAGTCCCTAATCGCACGCCATGTCGGCGATTTGCAAATCGGCGTCTACGTCGCCCCCAGCTATGTGGAACGCCTTGGCGCTCCCGCACACCCGCGCGAGCTGCAAAATACTGACCATTGCATAGTGGGATTCTTGTCCTCACGCACCAGTAAGATTGATCCTTTGGTACTGTGCAGTGAGAATGAACGTATTGAAATCACGGGCAACTACGTACTTGCCGTGGATGATGGCAATGCTTACCTCGAAGCTGGGTTAGTTGGCTTAGGCGTGATTGCGCTGCCCAACTATATGGCGGCAGCGCATCAGGCCGTTGGCGCTTTGATTCCATTATTTACACAATGGCGGATTAGCCCAATGCCTCTGTACCTGGCGTTTCCACCGAACCGCCATGTCAACGCCAAGCTGCGCGTTTTTATTGACTGGATCGTTGAATTGATGGAGCAGCATGTCCCCATTGCCAACAATCAGTGACGCCATCCCCTGATTCGCTTATCAGCGGCGATGGGGGTCATTCCCGTTGTTTTGAACGAAAGTGAATAATAGAAATCGTTTTCCCAATTTAAATATTTATAACGAATCCAAGAACTATAATGCGGAATTGCCGTCCTATTCGGGATTCGCTGTAAATATTTCCCTAACACTAGCCTGTTTACCTAATTACAGTATTCATGGGATTAGCGATGAGGTACACTTTATCTTTAATATCGCCATTCCCGTATCATTCATTATAATGATAGGAAATTGCATTTAATAAAATAAGGATATTAATTTATGATAAAAGGTATAAAAATTTTCATCACTGTAGTCTTCGTGATTCTGGCATTGTTGAGCGGCATGATGAGCTTCATGATCGTCGGGATGGCGGTCAGCGGTAGTGGCTGTGGTCAGGAGTGTTTTGATAATATGGATTCTGCAAAATTCATTAGTATTATATTCTGGATATTGGCTATCATAAGCGGTATCTTCGCTTTCATGGACAATGGCAGCCAAAAAAAAGATCCTCAGTAACAATATTAAGTCCATAGATATATTTGCAGACTTTATCATCCCCTCCTGAGCATCTCCTGGCGCCCTCATTAAAACGCCATCACCGCCACTGCTGATAAGTTAAGGATCGGTTTCCCGATCCTTATTCCCAACAACGTTGAATGCATCGACAGCAAAAGAGCCTTCTTACAATAGCCGTTAATCAGACTAAACGACCCGCTACAAACCTCCCTGCGCCGCTGTGGCGCTGATATTCACCGGCATGCCAGAGCGGCGCTGCAGGGTCTGCTCGACCTGGGCAGGGCTCACTCCCGGCCCCTGGGTAAACTCGCGCAGCGCCGAGGTCATCGGCAAGGGGACTTTTCTGTCGGATTCAAACTCCGCGCGGTTGCGCGACAGCGGCTCGTGCACCTCCAGCCAGTGACTGCCGTCCGGCTCCACGCTGTACTTCACCGGCTGATCGATCAGCTGAACCCGCGTCCCAACCGGCACGTTATCAAACAGGAATTTAATATCGTCATTGCGCAGGCGGATGCATCCCTGGCTGACGCGCAGCCCGATACCAAAGTTGGCATTGGTACCGTGGATGGCGTAGAGCCTGCCGATGTAGATCGCATACAGCCCCATCGGATTATCGGGCCCGGGGGGCACCATCGCCGGCAGCGTTTTGCCCTCTTTCGCATACTCGCGGCGGGTATTGGCGGTTGGCACCCAGGTGGGGCCTTCCTGCTTACGCTCTACTGCCGTCACCCAGTTACGCGGCGTTTCGCGTCCCGCCTGACCAATGCCGATTGGCAGGACTTCCACGCTATTGCCCAGCGGCGGGTAATAATAGAGACGCATCTCGGCGACGTTGATGACGATCCCCTCCCGCACGGTGTCAGGCAGGATCAGCTGTTGCGGAATAGTCAGCGTCGAACCGGAGTGCGGCAAATAGACATCGACCCCGGGGTTGGCTTCCAGCATATTGCTTAACCCCTGGCCGTACTGGGCGGCAAAACTTTCCAGCGGCTGGGTGTTATTCTCCGGAACGGCAATGGTAAATGCGCTGCCCACCAAACGGCTCCCCTCCGGCGGCAGCGGATAGCTGACGGCCAGCGCGCCGTGGCTGGCAAGCAGCATCAGCGCCGTACAGAGTAATTTCACACGCCGCATCGTCATTTTCCCTTCCTCAGTCGCGACTCTCGTGTGTGAATTATAGCGTTATTTCCTCGCCTCGATCCGCTGACCCACAATGACTTAAATCTGATAGTCGATTGCGGCCTCTTCCGGCTCCATCGCCTGACGCTTAATCTCATCCAGCGACAGTCCGGCATTGCACAATTCGATAAAGCGCCAAACGTAATTCCGCTGCAGCTGGCCCCGCTTCAGTCCCAACCACACGGTATTGGCATCGAACAGATGGCGGGTATCAAGACGCGTAAAGGTGTCCGCTTCCCGGGCATCACCGGACTGCTCGGCGACCAGCCCGACGCCCAGCCCCAGCTCCACGTAGGTCTTGATCACATCGGAATCCTGCGCGCTCAGCACGATATCCGGCATCAACCCCTTGCGGTTGAACGCCTCATCAATGCGCGAACGGCCAGTGATCCCCTGGCGGTAGGTGATTAACGGCCAGCGGGCGATCGCCTCCAGCGTCAGGGGAGAAACCTGCGTCAAAGGATGATCCTTCGGCACCAGCAGGCTGTGATGCCAGCGGAACCAGGGGAAAGCCGCCAGCGTCGGATCGTTGCTCAGGCGCTCGCTGGCGATGCCGATATCCGCTCCGCCGTTATGCAGCAGCGCTTCGATTTCCTGCGGGGTACCCTGCACCAGCTCGACGCGAACATCTGAGAACAGCTCGCGGAAAGCTTTAATGACCGGCGGCAGGCTGTAGCGCGCCTGAGTATGGGTGGTGGCGATAGTTAAGACGCCTGACGCATCGTTAGTGAAGAGATCCGCCAGCCGCCGAACGTTACTGGCTTCATTGAGGATCCGCTCGGCAATCGATAACAGCGCTTTACCCGGCTCGGTCATGCCTAACAGGCGTTTGCCGCGGCGGATAAAGATCTCAATCCCCAGCTCCTCTTCCAGTTCCCGGATATGGCGACTGACGCCTGACTGCGAGGTATAGAGCATATTCGCGACTTCCGTCAGGTTGTAATCCTGACGGGCCGCCTCACGGATAATTTTCAGCTGCTGGAAGTTCACCCTTTCCTCCGGGCCAATGGACTTAACGTATCTGCTATTGTTAAAGTCTGTTGTCCGAGGTAACAAATAATAAAAACCAGCAACTTATTCCTTAAGAGAATATACCCTAACTGACCAGCTGCAGTTCACGGTTTTCCAGCGATGGGCGGCTCACCAGAGACAGCAGGATCTCTTTCACCGCCTGCGCCTGCGGCGACAGACTGCCGCGAGCCGACATGTTCAGCGACAGCGACAGGCTCATTGAAGGCGTGCTGATCCGCGCCATCCAGCCGTTCGCCGCCCCGCACAGGGAACGGGCTGCGGATTCCGGTAACACTGTCGCCCCCATGCCGCTGGCGATGGCCGCGGTCAGGGTGGTAATGGATTCGATCTCGCCGATAATTTTCGCCGATAGACGACGCAGGGTGAATGCCTCGGTGACCCGCGCCCGCACTGCGCTGTAATCGCGGGGCAGGAACAGGTTCATCTCCGCCACCGCCGTGAGATCCACGCTCTGCCCCGGGCAGTCGCGGGTGCCGACCAGGTAAAGGTCTTCTTTCAGCAGCGGCTGGCTGACGATGCCTGCCACCGGCGAACGCTCATAGAGCACCGCCATATCCAGCTGGCCCGCCAGCAGCTTGTCATTCAGCGCTGTGCCGCTGCTCTCCTGCAGATAGACCATCACCTCGGGCAACTCATTGCGCACCGTTTGCAGCAACGGCATGGTAATGGCGGAGGCCGCGGTGCCCGGCGCCAGGCCGATCGACACCTGACCACGCAGCGTCTGGCCGACGTTATTGACCGCCAGCTGCGCCTGCTCGCACTGGCGCAGGATAGTGCGCGCATGGGTGTAGAGAATTTTACCGGCTTCCGTTGGCGTGACCCCTCGCTTGGTGCGTATCAGCAACTGCTGGTCCATTTCACCTTCCAGGGTCGCGACCTGTTGGCTGAGGGCCGGTTGGGCGATATGCAAGACTTCAGCGGCCTGGGTCAGACTGCCGATATCGACGATTTTCACAAAATATTTCAGTCGTCTTAAGTTCATTTTGCCTCCTGTAAGGAACGCCAGCGTCAACGCTGGGAGTATGATGCACTGGCTTTTGCAATTTGCTTGCCAGCTTTGCATTTCCTCGGCTGTCGCCCGCCGCAGGCAGTGTTATAAGGGATAGTGATAGCAATTCGGTTTTTATTTGCCCGGTAAGCAGATTGTGGTATGCCCCATTAGGGGTACCTTCGCACTACAACGGTGCAACATGGTGAAAAAAACAGCGCGTGGGTGGCGATTGCTGAAATTGTCAGCAGTCGAACGCAATTCTTTGAATCAGGCTTTGACAAGGCCGGATGGCATCGTTAATATGCGCCCCGTTCACGCGATTCCTCTGTAGTTCAGTCGGTAGAACGGCGGACTGTTAATCCGTATGTCACTGGTTCGAGTCCAGTCAGAGGAGCCAAATTTAAAAAAGCCTGCTTTCGAGCAGGCTTTTTGCTTTTCAGCGCCGGTACTTCTGCCGGAAGGCGAATGGCCACCCTCCGGCGATTGCGGCTTTAGCGTAAACTCTCTTCCTTCAGATCTATCTCCCGCAGCACCTCATAAAAAGTGATATCGCTGATGTTATGGGCGCGGCGCAGCCGGAACAGTTCCTGACGCTGGGCGATAATGACCTCTCGTTGCATATATTTCTCCAGCCTGGCGCGCTTAGCCAGCTCCAGCCCGACATCCTGCCCCTCGTCATTGTCGTTATAGTGAAGCCGCCGCTGATAGGTTTCGAGCAGCATATTGCCGGCATCGGCCCGCAGGGCCTGCTCACTGGGATCCTCCACCGGCTCGTCCAGTAGCGCGTTAAGACGGTTAATGGCCACCTCGGTCATCACGGCGCCAATGTCGTCCTTACCGGTGTCATGCGGTAGATCATCGGCAAGATAACGGGTCATAAACGGCAGACCGATAGCCGCCACCACCAGCGACATCAGGATCACTGCCATCGAAAGAAAGATCAGTAGTTCACGGCCCGGGAACGGCGAACCATCTGCCAGCACCACCGGCAGCGTCAGAATACCGGCGAGGGTCACAGAGCCCTTCACTCCCGCCAGCGCCATGACGGCGAGGATACTGAAGCGTGGACGGACGGTGATGGCCTTGCCCCGACGTTTGCGGCGAAAAATTGTCAGCTTCATCGACAGCCATACCCAGGCGAAGCGCATCAGACCAAGCGCCAGGGTGATGGCCACGGCGTACAGCAGCAGATACCAGGGCGAAGAGACGCCGGCCTGGCTGGCTACCGCCGGCAGCGTCCTGAGCATGCGCGGCAGCTGCTCGCCCAGCATCAGAAAGATCATCCCGTTGAGGGTGGTCTGCAGCATGGACCATACCGCGCTGCTTTTCATGCGCGTCGCCGGAAGCCGGGGCCCCGACAGCTGCTCATAATGCATCGCAATGCCGGCGGCGACGGCGGCAAGAATGCCCGAGACATGGAACGCCTCGGCCAGCAGATAGGCGGCGAAAGGGATAAGCAGGCTGATCAGGATCTGGATGGCTGGCTCCTCGCGGGTGCGCCGAACCAGAAAGTTATTACATTTGCCGGTGACCCACACCACCACGAGGCCACTGAGGATGCCCCCAAAGGCCATCAGGAAAAATTTCACCACCGCGTCTCCCGGGGAGAAGCTGCCGGTCAGCACCGCGGCGATGGCGAAGTTAAAGGCGACGAGCCCTGAAGCATCGTTTAACAACGACTCCCCTTCGAGAATATGCGCCATCCTTGAGGGAAGCGGCGAGCTGGCGGTCATTGCCGATACCGCCACCGGATCGGTAGGCGACAGAATAGCCGCGAGGGCGAACCCTGCCGCCACGGTGATAGCCGGGATCAGCCAGTGAATAAACAGGCCAATACCGAGAATAGTCACCATCACCAGGCCTATCGCCAGCGATAAAATCGGCTTCATATCGCGGAAAAAAGCGTCTTTGGGGATGCGCCAGCCATCGAGGAACAGCAGCGGCGGGATAAACAGCAGTAAAAAAATATGCGGGTCAAAATCGACCTGAAAGCCACTGGCGGCCAGCGCGGCGCCCGCGGCGATTTGGATCAGCGGTAGCGGCACTTTAACGGGCAGAAGATGGGACAGGAACACGGTCACCACGATGGCCATGATAAAGACCAGCACGATAGCAATTAGCGACATTCATCCCCTCCTCTGACGGCAATATTCATTCTGTACATCAGACTGTTAATCCTTTTTCGCAGGTGTTGTTTCGGTAACAGATTATTTACCCAGTCACCGATAATTAAAGACAGACGTCATTGTCTGCCGGCGATAATATTTAAACTGAGGTGGCAACCGGTGCCGGATCAGGGGTGACAATGTCTTTTATCAAGCCGCGTTTGTCAATCCGCTATCGTCTGCAAATCATCGCCGGCCGGCATTCCTGGGAGAAGTCCTCACGGGACTGTCGACCGGGGACTTCGCAAATTAGCCTCTTCACATGGACAAAACCACTCAACCGCTCCAGCCCCCCGCTGTTTATATATTCCCAATATTATTAATTCGTATTATGCATTGTGAATATGGATATTAATGACCAGTCTAATATACCCGACAGAGTTATATTTCGTGCCCCCGCCGGCAGTGCGAACCACGTATTTGCGATAAATAATTCTTAACGCCCCCCAGTTCAGGATGATTGGTCAGCCAGCCTTACGCTACGCGCAATGCTTGCCCTCCCCCTGAATTGGGCGTACCCTGAGCAACAATTAAACCACACGGTCTAAATCATGAATCCCGATACCTCCGCCGTCCTGAAGCCCCGCCGCGGCCGTCCACCCAAGGTCGATCGCCAGTTTGACGATACGCGTCAGGCGCTGATTCGCTCAGGCCTTGAAGTGCTGACCGAAACGGGCTATCTCGCGGCGGGTATTGATGCGGTGATCAAGAATATCGCCGTGCCAAAGGGGTCGTTTTATCATTGCTTTAAAAGCAAAGAGGCTTTTGGCCTCGCCGTGCTTGCCGCCTATGGCGACTTCTTTGCGCATAAATTAGATAAATTCCTGCTGGACGACGCCGTGCCGCCGCTGGAACGAATGGCGGCCTTTGTGCGTCATGCCGGTCAGGGAATGGAGAAATTCCAGTTTCGCCGCGGCTGCCTGGTGGGCAACCTGCTGCAGGAAGCCCCGTTGTTACCCGAGACGTTTCCCCAACGGTTGATGGCTATCCTGGCGGCATGGGAGTCGCGCGTGGCGCGCTGCCTGCGCGAAGCGCAGGCAGCCGGGGCCATCGCCAGCGACGCCTCACCGCAGGCGCTGGCCCAGGTGTTCTGGATCGGCTGGGAAGGCGCGGTGATGCGCGCCAGGCTGGTCCAGTCTGCCGCACCGCTTAACCAGTACTGGGATTTTTTTGCGCACAGTATGACAACAAAAACACCTGCACAGGACGGCGCTAGCGCCGATAACCCCCTTCCGACGAGGAATACTCTGTCATGAAAGCATTAGTTCTGGACCAGATCGACAACCGCACCGTCGCCACCGTCAAAGATATCGACCTGCCCGCTCTTGCCGAAGGCGACGTCCGGGTCGCCATCGACTGGTCGAGTCTCAATTATAAAGACGCCCTGGCGATCACCGGCAAAGGCAAAATTATCCGTCAGTTTCCGATGGTGCCGGGCATTGATTTTGCCGGTCAGGTGAAAGAAAGCCGCGATCCGCGCTTTGTTCCCGGCCAGGCCGTGATCCTCACCGGCTGGGGCGTGGGCGAAAACCACTGGGGTGGCCTGGCCACCGAAGCCTGCGTTAAAGGCGACTGGCTGGTTGCTCTGCCGGAGACGCTCAGCGCGCGCCAGGCAATGATCATCGGCACCGCCGGCTTTACCGCGATGCTATGCGTTGATGCTCTCGTTAGTGCGGGCGTCACCCCTGACAGCGGGGATATCCTGGTCACCGGCGCCAGCGGCGGGGTCGGCAGCACCGCCGTGGTGTTGCTGAAAGCCCTTGGCTACCGGGTGACAGCCGTATCGGGCCGGGAATCGACACACGATTACCTTCGCCAGCTGGGCGCCGATACGATCCTGCCGCGCAGCGACTTCGCGGAGACCCGTCCGCTGGAGAAACAGCTGTGGGCGGGCGCGGTGGATACCGTTGGCGGCCCGGTGTTGGCCAAAGTGCTGGCGCAAACGCAATATCGCGGCTGCGTCGCCGCCTGCGGTCTGGCCGGGGGCTTCGATCTGCCGACCACCGTGATGCCGTTTATTCTGCGCAATGTGCGTCTGCAGGGGGTGGATTCGGTGATGGTGCCGACCGCTGAACGCGACGCTGTCTGGCAGCGTCTGGCCCAGCTTCTGCCGGAGAGCTACTACCAGCAGGCGGCCACAGAAATCACGCTGGAGCAGGCGCCAGCGTATGCCGCAGATTTCCTCAGCAATAATATTCATGGTCGGACGCTGGTCAATATCGGCCAGTAATCCTCTTCTCCCGGCGCCCGTGCGGCGCCGGATCCCGAGAGGGATCAAGGCATATCATTTCCTTCCCCACGGGATTATGATGACGCGAACGAATAGCTCTGCGAGTGGTAAAAAAGTAAATGGATGTCATAAGCATCATTATGGCGGCGGGCAAGTCGTCCGTTGACGTCGCGCTGTATACGCTGTTGCCGATCATGGTGATCATGCTGATCATCATGAAATACCTTGAGGTCCGCGGTATCCTCGATGTGATTGTTCGCTGGGTGGCCCCGCTGCTGAAGCCCTTCGGCTTAACCGGGATGAGCGCCTTCGCCCTGATCCAGATTAACTTTGTCAGCTTTGCCGCCCCGCTCGCCACGCTGTCGATTATGGATAAACGCGGCGTCTCGGACCGACAAATGGCCGCCACGCTGGCCATGGTGTTCGCCATGGGGCAAGGCAACGTCTTCTATCCTCTTACCCCTTTTGGTCTGCACTGGCTGGCCTCGATCGTTATCTCGGTGGTCGGCGGCCTGTGCGCGGCCGCCGTCGCCTGGCACGTCACCGGACGGCGCTTATCGGTCGCCGAGAACCCCCGCGCGGAAGCGCTGCCGAACGCCGAGCAGAACAGCCAGGGAATTCTGGCCGTGATTAATAGCGCCGGCTCCGACGCCATCCGCCTGGCGCTCGGCGCGGTGCCAATGCTGATCCTGTCGTTAACCATCGTCGGGCTGCTGCAGGGCGCCGGGGCTATCGACCTGCTGCAGCAGCTGCTGAAGCCGCTTCTCAGCTGGCTGCACATCCCCCAGAACTTTGTGCTGCCGGCGCTGGTGAAGTGCGTTGCCGGGGGCACCGCCTACTTTGGCGTCATTTCCGAGCTGATCCAGCAGGGCAAAGTCACCGTGGACCAGGTCAACGCCTCGGCAGGTCTACTGATCCAGACCTTTGATCTTCCCGGTATTGGCATTTTTCTTGGCATCAGCTCACGGTTTGTCCGCCTGTTCCGCTTCGTGGCTCCCGCGGCGATCGTCGGCATCCTGCTGCGTACCGTTCTGCACCTGATCCTGTTTTAACGCCTCTGCTCTGGCCTGCGCTTTCAGGCAGGCCGCCACCGCCGCCTGTTCGCCGCAGGCGATGCGCTCATCGACGCGCGTCATCATCCATGGAAAGAATGGATTGGAGGTGACGCGCATTAACGTCTCCAGCCCCACGCTCAGCGTCCCGGTCTCTCCGCGCAGTGAAATGGTGCCCAGGCTAATGCCGTAGCGGTTCTTCTCGTCCGGCTCGCGACCATACAGCGAGTCGCTCAGGGGAAACGGCACCGCCACATGCGACAAAGAGTACATATCCGCCGGCCAGGCCAGGTGTAAAGGATAACGATGCTCTTCCCGTTCCTGGGCCAGCGTGGTCCGGGCGACGGTCTGCAGCGTGTGCGCCGTCGCGTTGGTCACCACCGTGGTGGTATAGGCCCGCGGCGCCGGGGGCAGCAGCGTATTCACCGCCGCATAGAGCGCAGGGCGAAACAGGACCCGGAGATCCGCCGCCTGGTTAATATCGAACACCACCAGCTCGCTGCCGTTATCCGGCAGATAGCGATACAGGGACTCCACCACCGCGCGGGTGCTGACCGTGGAATCCATCACCGACTGAAAGGTGAGGATCGGCGGCAGCGCTTTCAGCTCGCCCTGCCGGGCCACGCGGATAATCTGCTGCTGCAGCGCCTGGCTCAATAACCACGATTGTCTCGCCGCCTTGACCGGAAAGGAGTTGTACTTGAACGGATTAAACTCAGGCGCCACGTTCAGCCAGGCCGCGCGGGCGAACGCCGGGAAGACGGACGGTAGCCCGGCGAGGCCGGCGAAACGGGCAAACGCGGTCACGCCGATCATCGGCGACAGCAGAATAATCTGCTGCGGCTGACGCAGGTGGCTATCCTCCAGGCTATCGAGGGCATACTTGAGCGCCAGCGCGCCGCCGTTAGAGTAGCCGACCAGATCCAGCGGCACGTCCGCCCCGGCAAGGCGGGTCGCTTCGCGTACCGCCAGACGCGTCGCCGCCAGCCAGGTCTCCCAGTCAACCGCCGTTAACGCCCCCGGCGCGGTGCCGTGTCCCGGCAAACGCGGCACCACCGCCACATAACCCCGCTGCTGCCAGAGTTGCGCCAGATAGCGCACGCTGTAGGGCGAATCGGTCAGGCCATGGAGGAGCACCACGCTGCCGCGCGGCTTGCCCAGCGGCATCAGCACAAAAGAACGGTTCCAGTCCTGCTTAAACTGCCCCGGCCAGACCCGGCTGTGACGATAAAAGCGGTTGACCGGGGTTTTATCTTCCTCCGGCAAAGCCTCTGTCACCTCACGCTGGAGATCGGCGAAAATCGTCTTCTCCCGCGCCAGATACTGGGCAAAGGTCGCCTGGTCGATCTCTTCGGCCGACATCTCGTTGCCACTCCAGGTATGCCAGCGATGCAGGGCCGGGCCGCGCTGGGACTCATAGATCCGCCCGGCGAGAAAGACCACCAGCAGCGCCAGTACCGCAATGCTCCCTTTTTTCAGCAGTGAGCCGATAACGGCGCCCGACGTTCGCCAGTGTCGAAATAGATGCTTCATGACGCTCTCTCTTATATTTATTGCGTAGCCGGACTTATCAGCCCTCTTCCTGACAGGCTATTCTCACGGACTGCTTTTCAGCATAGTCATCGCTTCCTGCAAATTAAACCCGGCAGATCATTGCCCCCCGGCATAAAAAAACCTAGCGCACAGATCAACAATCGGTTGCGTATTTTTAAACACTGCATAAACCAAGGGGATAATCTTATTGTCAGATTTTTAAGAAACATGAATTATCGACGCACATGTCGCTATGAGAGGATAAAAAACAGATGGAGTGGTGGGTAAAAAAAGTACAGGACAACGCTTCGGCCAGCCTCTGCCGCGTCGTGCTTCAGAGCGGTGCGCTGGAGATGATCGCAGAGATTGAAGCCTGTCGCCTCCGCCTGCGGGAAGGGGATAAACTCACTCCGCTGGCCGATGCGCGCTATTGTCTGAATAATAATCCGACGCAAACTTTGAAGATCCGCAACGCCACTCATTATAGCAGCGAGCGTTGGACAAACGCCGGCAAATAACACGAGCCCGCTCCCTTTACTGGTTATGGTCTGAGTATCGTCGCATTTGACAGATAAATTCTCCTTCGCCCTTTTCCCGCTGTGACATACTATCGGGAATGTCAGCAGACCTGAAACAAGGAGCGAATCATGAATATCAAGGCCGCCAGTCTGACCCCGGAACAAGCGCTTGCCGAGCTGGAAGCGCGCTATGAAGCCTCGGTCACGGCGTTACGCAAAGCCATCGGCGACTATATCGACCATAATACGCTCCCCGATACCGAAGCCCGCGCGGAAGGTCTTTTTGTCTATCCGCAGCTGTCGGTCTCCTGGGACGGCGCCGATCATAAAGCCCTCAAAACGCGCGCCTGGGGACGTTTCACCCATGCCGGTTGCTACACCACCACCATTACGAATCCGAAACTGTTCCGCAACTATTTGCTGGAACAGCTGACCCTGCTGTACCAGGACTATGGCGCGCATATCAGCGTCGAGCTGTCGCAGCATGAGATCCCCTATCCTTACGTGATCGATGGTTCCACCCTGACACTCGACCGCTCGATGAGCGCCGGTCTGACGCGCTATTTCCCTACCACCGAGCTGTCACAAATTGGCGATGAGACCGCGGATGGCCTGTTCCATCCCACCGAGTTCTATCCGCTGTCGCACTTTGACGCCCGCCGCGTCGATTTTTCGCTGGCGCGTCTGCGTCACTACACCGGCACGCCGGCGGAACACTTCCAGCCCTACGTGCTGTTCACCAACTATACCCGCTACGTGGATGAGTTCGTCAGCTGGGGCTGCAGCCAGATCCTCGATCCCGACAGCCCCTATATCGCTCTCTCCTGCGCCGGCGGGATCTGGATCACCGCCGAGACCGAAGCGCCGGAACAGGCCATTTCCGATCTGGCGTGGAAGAAGCACCAGATGCCGGCCTGGCATCTGATCACCCACGACGGCAAAGGGATCACCCTGATTAACATTGGCGTCGGCCCGGCCAACGCCAAAACCATCTGCGATCATCTCGCGGTACTGCGGCCGGACGTCTGGTTAATGATCGGCCACTGCGGCGGCCTGCGCGAAAGCCAGGCCATCGGCGACTATGTGCTGGCCCACGCCTATCTGCGTGACGATCATGTACTGGATGCGGTGCTGCCGCCAGATATTCCGATCCCCAGCATTGCCGAAGTGCAGCGCGCCCTCTACGACGCCACCAAGCAGGTGAGCGGGATGCCCGGCGAAGAGGTTAAGCAGCGGCTGCGTACCGGGACGGTGGTCACCACCGACGACCGTAACTGGGAGTTGCGCTATTCCGCTTCGGCGCTGCGCTTTAATCTCAGCCGCGCGGTAGCTATCGATATGGAGAGCGCGACCATCGCCGCCCAGGGTTATCGCTTCCGCGTCCCCTACGGCACGCTGCTCTGCGTCTCGGACAAGCCGCTGCACGGTGAAATCAAGCTCCCCGGCCAGGCTAACCGCTTTTACGAGGGCGCTATCTCCGAGCATCTGCAGATAGGCATCCGGGCGATTGACCTGCTGCGCGCCGAGGGAGATCACATGCACTCGCGTAAGCTGCGCACCTTCAACGAGCCGCCGTTCCGTTAATCGATGGCGTGGGAATCGTGAGATAAACGCTGACGTTACCCGCCAGGGAGCGTCAGCGTCCGGATAAGCGAAACAAACGACCCGGCGGTGTTTGTCCACGGAAGAAAGGTGGTAGACAGAAAAGCAAAAAGCCTGCTCGAAAGCAGGCTTCTTAAATTTGGCTCCTCTGACTGGACTCGAACCAGTGACATACGGATTAACAGTCCGCCGTTCTACCGACTGAACTACAGAGGAATCGTGTGAACGGGGCGCATATTATCGATGACGCCCGGCGCTGTCAAAGCCTGTTTTCAATAAAATGAATCGTTTGCCGAATTATTCTTCACTTTGCGCAAAAAATGGCGTTTAGCCTCGCAAACGGCTCAGCTTTCCTCCGATGAAGCCTTCACGCGCGGATATTTCCACAGCCAGCGGCCGCTCACCATGCGGAAATAAAACAGCACGCCGCGCACAGCCCAGTCGAGCACCATCCCTAACCAGACGCCAATCACCCCCATCCCCAGCACGATGCCCAGGGTATAGCCCGCCACCACCCGGCAGCCCCACATGCCTAGCATCGACACCCACATGGTGTAGCGTACGTCACGGGCGCCTTTAAAAGCGCAGGGTAAAGTCCACGACAGCGACCAGATCGGCATAAACAGGGCGTTGAGCCACAGCAGCTGTTTAACCACTTCTTTTACATCTTCTTCATGGGTGTAGAACGAGGCGATAAAGCCGGCGAAGGGGGCGCTGCCCCAGGCGATCAGCGTCAGAATGATCGTCGACAGCCAAAATACGTGCCAGGCCTGGAATTCAGCCTGACCAATCTGCCCTTTTCCCAGCCGCTTGCCGGTAATGATCGTCGAGGCAGAGCCGAGGGCGTTGCCCGGCAGGTTAATTAGCGAGGCCACCGAAAAGGCGATAAAGTTGCCGGCGATAACGTTGGTGCCCATCCCGGCGACAAACATCTGGGTCAGCAGCTTGCCGCCATTGAAGAGGACCGATTCGATACTGGCCGGAATGCCGATCCCCATCACCTCCCAGATAATGGCGAAGTTAAAGGGTTTGAAGTAGCCCTTCAGCGACAGCCGCAGCGCCGGATTGAGGCCCACCATCAGCACCCAGATCGTGGCTATCGCGCCAATATAGCGGGCAATGGTCAGCCCAAGCCCGGCGCCGACAAACCCCAGCCCCGGCCAGGAGAAGATGCCGTAGATGAGCACGCTGCTGATTAAGATATTGAGGATGTTCATCCCGCCGTTAATCAGCAGCGGGATTTTGGTGGTGCCGGCGCCGCGCAGCGCCCCGCTGCCGATCAGCGCAATCGCCGCCGCCGGGTAGCTCAGCGCCGTCAGTTCCAGATAGGTCAGCGCCAGGCCCTTGACCTGGGCGGTGGCATCGCCGGCGACAAAATCAATAATCTCCTGGCCAAAGGCATGGATCACCCCCGCCAGCAAAATGGAAAACAGCGTCATAATGGCCAGCGACTGGCGCGCGGCCGCCCTCGCCCGCCGCCGATCGCGCTTGCCGAGGCTAAAGGCCACCACCACCGTGGTGCCCAGATCGATGGCGGCAAAGAAGGACATGATGACCATGTTAAAGCTATCGGCCAGCCCCACCCCGGCCATGGCCTCTTTTCCCAGCCAGCTGACAAGGAAGGTGCTCAACACCCCCATCAGCAGCACACAGGCATTTTCCAGCAGAATGGGCACAGCGAGAGGGCTGATTTCGCGCCAGTACAGCACACGATAACGCTGACGTTTTTTAAACCAGGATGTCCGTTCGACAGCCTGGCGTACGGCGGAGGTGACGTTCAAGAGAGACCTTAGTGAGAAATGTTGAAACAACATTTCAAATGATGATTGAGAAATGGATATCCTGCAAAGTATTTTCCGTAATAATTGTCGGAAATGACAACAAATTGTCGATGGAAGCGGCAGTTGCACCTGAACAGGCGAATTGATGTTTGACAAAAGTTTTTTCGCCGCTAAGATACGACTCCACACGATTCCTCTGTAGTTCAGTCGGTAGAACGGCGGACTGTTAATCCGTATGTCACTGGTTCGAGTCCAGTCAGAGGAGCCAAATTTAAGAAGCCTGCTTTCGAGCAGGCTTTTTGCTTTTTTGCGTCGCTGACTTTAACTCAGCATCGCATCCAGCCTGGCAAGCACCTCGTTGACAACGACGTCAGGTATGCGTTCCAGACGCTTGCCTTTCCCTACCGCCTCCCTACGCCCCGCGTGTCCTCCGTGAACGCACCCCAGCTCAGCCTGAAAAAGCGCCTGCCAGTAGGATGAATTCACTACCGTTTGCGGGTGAGATAGCGTGGATTATCCACTCTGTCTAACGTTATACCCGGAGGCAAAATGAACCTCAGACAACAGCAACAGCAGGCGTTCGATCGCAGCGGAGAACCTCTTATCGTCGGCAACGTCAGCCACTGCCCGCTGCCGCCGGAGACCCTCGCCGCACTGGGCCCCGATTCCCCCTATGTGGTGCAGGTATACGGCTCAGGCCTGACCGGCGAGGTTTATCGTCTGCGCATCGCCGGCAAGGAGTACAATTTAAAGAAACGTCGCGCCGTCGCCGGCGTTGCCAACCTCAACGGCCAGCTGTCGTTTTTAAATGAGGTACAGCGTCGGCAGGCATTGCAACAGCTGAAGGATGACCCGGTCACCGCGCCGCGCTTCACCCACATCGTCCCAACGCTGTATGCCGATTATCGCCTCGGCATCCTGCTCTCCCCCTGGATCGATGGCGAGCCGATACACCAGTTAACCCCGCCGCTGATCGCCCAGCTATTTACTACTCTGGAAGCCTGCGAAGAACAGGGGCTGATGGAGTGGGATCTCTGTAGCGGGAATCTGCTGGTGGACCGGCAGGAGCAGTTATGGCTGTTCGATTTTGGCTATATGTATCCCTTCGACCCGCTGAGAGAATTCAACAGCAATGGTCTGGCCGACCCGCTGTTCCACTTTGTCGAACGTTTTGAGACTCGCTTCTTTTTTAGCTGGCTGATGACCCGGATCCCTGACGCCGAACAGCAGCTGGCGCAATATCGCGAGATGAAGCGGCTGGCGGTCGAAAGCTACCGCCGGAAGCTCGTCTGGCTTCGCGCCCGGCGCGCTGACCCGCTGGTGCTGGCTCACTTTCAGCAGTTGACGGCGCGCTGGGAGTCGGCGCTGGCGGACCCTGCCGCGCTGAGCCGGCTGTTTGCCGTAGAAGCCTTTCGCTCACATGTGCTGGATATTGAAGACGACCTGCATGGTCAGTCCTGTACCTTACTCACCCTGCAACGCATTGACTGGGTGATAAACCAGCTGGAACAGCATTATCGCTTTATCGCCGACGAAGGCGGCCTGTTTTACGATAACGAAGGGAAATCGCAGCAGGCGCTGCTCAGCAGCTATGCGCAGAAGCGGCAGCAGGCGCAGCAGTACCTGTTGAATGCCACCGCCGCGAAGGATTAACGGCGCTCGCGTCCCTGCTTCTGCTTCGCCTGGTACATCAGGCGGTCAGCGGTGGCCACCAGCGCGTTGAGACTGGGATGGCTGGCGGGATCATATTCGACGCAGCCCCAGGAGAACGCCAGCTGCCAGGGATTGGCCGCCTGCTGGTTGAAACGCGCCACGTTGTGGCTGAGCGTCTCCATCGCCGTCGCGGCATCGTGGCGGCTGGTATTGGCGAACAGAATGATAAATTCGTCCCCCCCCTGCCTCGCGAGGATATCGGACTCGCGGAAGGCCGCTTTCATCAAGTCGGCGATGGCGATCAGCGCGCGATCGCCCTCTTCATGCCCCCAGGTATCATTGATGTGCTTGAAGCGATCGAGGTCGACAAACGCCAGGCTCACCGGCTCATGGCGGCGCTGGGCCGTCAGCAGGGCATACTCTGCCAGGGTGAGGAATCCCCGGCGATTAAACAGTCCCGTCAGCTCATCCGAGGTTGCCGCATCCAGCACCTTGAACTCATCCTCCACGATCGCCGCCAGATCGCTTAAGATCTGCATTTCATGGGCGGAAAACGATCGCGGCTGGTGATCCATCAGGCAGAACGACCCGACGGTCGCGCCATCCGGCAGTTGCACCGGATACCCGGCGTAAAAGCGGATAAACGGCGCCTCAATGACCAGCGGGTTATCGTGAAAGCGCTCGTCCTGCTGCATGTCGTTGACGATAAGCGGGTCGGTTTGCAGAATGGTATGGGCGCAAAATGAAATATCTCTCGGCACCGTGTCCACATCGAGACCGGCACAGGACTTGATATGCAGGAGATCTTCCCCCACCAGACTGATGGACGCCACCGGCAGGTTATACAGCGAACGGGCAAGCCTGGTCAGGCGATCGAAGCGTTCTTCTTTTCCGCTATTCAACAGCCCGGAAGAGCGTAGCGATTGCAGGCGACGCTGCTCGTCGGGATGAAGTCCGGCTAATTTCATTGTCTCTCACTTGTCTCTTGCGCAGAATTCCGCCGGGTTTCCGCAGAGAAACCCGGCGTTTTATCCTGCGAGGGGAAAATAGTCGTCAGGTACCCCATGAGTTAAGCAGATTTCCTCTGCACGTCAACCGGCGCGCCCCAGGCGACTGGCGGCCAGGGCGCTGGCGGAATGCCATTAACGGCACTCTGCCCGGCAAAGAGGGCAGATCAGGCGCGGATAAACGCCAGCAGATCGGCGTTGATGGTATCGGCGTGGGAGGTGTGCATCCCGTGCGGGAAGCCAGGATAAATTTTCAGCTGGCTGTTCGGCAGCAGCTTGTCCTGCAGGATGGCCGCATTTTTATAGGGGACCACCTGGTCGTCATCTCCCTGCATCACCAGCACCGGCAAAGTGATCGACTTAAGGTCTTCCGTCTGGTCGGTCTCTGAAAACGCCTTAATGCCTTCATAATGGGCTTTGGCGCTGCCGATCATCCCCTGTCGCCACCAGTTCTGGATCGTCCCCTGGGATATCTCTGCTCCATCACGATTGAAGCCATAGAACGGGCCAGAGGCGACGTCGAGATAGAACTGGGCGCGGTTCGCCGCCAGCGCTTTGCGGAAACCGTCAAACACCTCGATCGGCGTCCCGCCCGGGTTCTGCTCGGTTTTCACCATTAGCGGCGGGACGGCGCTAATTAACACCGCCTTCGCCACCCGCCCCTGCGGCTGACCATAGCGGGCGACGTAGCGTGCGACCTGGCCGCCGCCGGTGGAGTGCCCGACGTGGACCGCATTGTGCAGATCCAGATGCTCCACCACCGCCGAGACGTCCGCCGCGTAATGGTCCATATCGTGCCCCTCGCTAACCTGATCGGAGCGGCCATGACCCCGACGATCGATAGCGATGACCCGGAACCCTTCGGCAAGGAAAAATAACATCTGGTTATCCCAGTCGTCAGCGCTTAACGGCCAGCCGTGATGAAAAACAATCGGCTGAGCTTCCTTTGGACCCCAGTCTTTAAAGTAAATATTGACGCCGTCTTGGGTGGTGACAAATGCCATATTACAGACTCCTCTTTCAGCATAACCAGCCTGCAGGCCCGTGCCTGGGCTGAACGCCGACGGCGGCCGGCAGGAGTGCCGACCGCACAGGAATGTGATGCCTGTAACAGTGTAGAAGATATTTAACGCCGGGCGGGACAACTTACCCTGTCTCGCTTGATTCGCCGATCCTGGACCAGACCGCGTCTGGTATCAGGCCGCACTCTCCTGCTGGCGGATCCGCACCATCAGCGCGCCGAGCAGCGCCCAGTCAAGCAGCACGGCGAAGGCAAAGCAGACGCCATGGCGTCCTCCTCCCGCAGTATGCCAGGTCAGTAGCGTCGCCGCGATGGCGATAGCTACGCTCAGCACCGTGGCGCCGCTGACCCGCATCCCCGGCAGCGCCGTCCTACCCGCCGCAATGCGCCAGGCGACAGCCGCTCCCGCCCCACCGCACGCCACGCCCGGCAGCAGTGCCGGCCAGTCCTGCCCGCCATACCAGGCCACCAGCGCCAGCAGCCAGCCGGCCGCTGACAGCAGAAAGGCCCAGCGCGTCGCCGCCAGGGGTGAGCGATAAAGCCAGGATTGTCCGCGAGTGAATCCCCACCCGACGCCAAAGGCCGCAATCAGCGCCGTCAGCAGACTCAGCGTGCCGGTCACCCCGATAACCGGGGGCATGATTAACAGCAAGGCCCCGGCGGCGATGACCACGCTAAGGGCGATAGCGCGGCCGCGGGGGTCGATCGTTGCCGCGGCTTCCGCGGCGGTGTAGCGGCTTACAACGTGCATAGTTGACTCCTGACAGGCGAAGCTGCATGAATTTAATTCATGTCATTGTCTTTACATGCCCGTAGCCTATCGCCACTATATTGCCTTACACAAACGCATAGTTTTCAGCCATAGATGAGAAAAACTCAGCCATGAGACCACCCCGTCTGCCGCCGCTGGGGGCGCTACGCGCTTTTCATGCCGTCGCCCGCCACCGCAGTTTTAAACAGGCCGCCGAGGCGCTCGGCGTCAGCGCGACGGCGGTCAGCCATCAGATTAAACTGCTGGAGTCGGTGCTGGAGTGCCGGGTCTGCGAACGCAGCGCGCAGGGCGTCAGTCTGACCGCTGATGGCGAGATCCTTTACGCCGCCACCCAACGCGCCTTTAGCGCCCTGGAACAGGCCGTCGTCCAGATCGCTCATGCCCGTCAGCCGCCATCCTTAACCGTCACCACCACCTCCAATTTTCTCACCCACTGGCTGGTGCCGCGGCTAGCGGATTTCACCGCCCGCTTTCCGGCTATCGACCTGCGGCTACACACCAGCGTCGAACGAGTGGATCTGCATCTGGGCACGGTAGACGCCGCGATTCGCTATCGTGAAACGCCGGAGCCGGACCTGTACTGCACGCTGCTGTATGAGGATCGCTTTATCGTGGTCGCCAGCCCGACTCTGGGCCTCAGCCGGCCTGAAGATCTGCAGCGGGTGACGCTGTTTCACGTTGCCAACCGGCGCGTGCCAGCTGATTCGCCGAGCTGGGAGAACTGGCGTCGGCGCTATGGACCGCCGACGCTGAATATTGATGCGGGGTTAACCTTTAGCGATGAGACCCATGCCCTGCAGGCGGCGGTGGCCGGTCAGGGAGTGGTGATCGCCAGCGAACTGCTGGCGCGGGATCTGCTGCAGCGCGGCGTATTATCCGCGCCGTTCAGCAACGCATTGCCTGGCGCCCGCTACTACCTGGTCACCACCGAGGCTGCGGCGCAGCGCGCGGATATTATCAATCTGCGGGAGTGGCTGGTCGGCCAGATGGCATTAGGTGACGGTCGCCATCCGGCGGAAGAGTAGCGGGCTTACCAGCCGCAAACGTTGGTCTCTTCATCGGACTCGTAGCCGCGAACGATATTGATCAGATCCTTCACCGCATCAGCCGCGGTGAGCGGGTCGCGCAGCGCCGCCAGCGAGGAAAAGGTTTTATCAACCGAGACGCCGTTATTGTTATTGGTGACCGTCAACAGAAACTCCCCCTCTTCCCTGTCGTCCGGCAACTTGCTCAGCAGGTCATTAACGGCCTCCACCGCCTGCTGTGGAATATACAACACCATTGGTTTAAGAAATATTTTTTCCTGCTTCTGGTGAAGTCGGCCATTCTCTAGCGCTAAGGTATAACCTTTATTTTCATTGGTCATCTCTTGTTATCCCTCGATGAGAATTTTTGGATCAACATAAAAGTCGACATTAAAAACCGTGTCCTCTGAGAGGGCCTCAATACAGTGCCACTTCTCCGGCGGAAAGACGCCAAACTGGCCGGCTTCAATAGTCAGGGTTTCAACGGGCTCGGGGCTGGTTTCATCGGCATAGCCGAGATAGCGGATCGCCCCCTGCATCACCGAGAGACGAGGGTAGACGCCCTGCCGGGTGCCGGCATCCAGATGGCGGCGCCAGATAGAGGCCGGGGCGGTCTCTTTGGTCCACAGCGGCGTGCTGCGGGTGTGAACGTAATGGGTGGGAATAATGATTCGCTGCATGATTGTGCCTCACTTTACCGTCTCAAACGCGACGTTCAGAAATAGCCTATATGATGCATATCATATACCCCTTTTAAACGTTAAGGATATTATTTTGTTGTGGAATTTTACGCCTACTCCTTTTTATACCTCGCAGGGATTAGCGCTAAGAGAAAATAAAAAAGGCGATTTCAGGATCCTGAAATCGCCCGGAGAATAAAAATAAACGCGTTAAAAATTTGTTAGCGCAGCGGACTCGGTTTGCCGATTAAATATCCCTGAACCAGGTCACAGCCCAGCGCCTGCAGCGAAGCCAACTGCTCTTCGGTCTCTACACCTTCCGCCACAATGCGCATATGCAGGCTCTTTCCCATGCTGATAATCAGGCGGACGATATCCAGATCGTCTTTTTGCTCCGGAATATTGATGACAAACGAGCGGTCGATTTTAATTTTATCGAACGGGAAGTAGCTTAAACGGGACAGGGAAGAATAGCCGGTACCAAAGTCATCGATGGAGATCTGAATGCCCAGCTCGCGCAGCTGGCTGAGAATTTCCAGCGAACGGGTGTTCTCATTGAATACGTCCGACTCGGTGATCTCCAGATCAAGACGTCGCGGATCGAGGCCGGTCTGATGCAGCACCTCGATAATGGTGTCGGTCAGCGATGTATTCATCAACTGAATTGGTGAAACGTTGACCGAGACCTTCAGCGGCGTCGCCCAGCTGGCCGCTTCGGCACAGGCGGTTTTCAGCACCCATTCGCCAAGGGCATTAATAAGACCGATTTTCTCTGCCACCGGAATAAACACCGTCGGCGGCACGGCGCCGCGCACCGGATGGAACCAGCGAACCAGCGCTTCATAGCCGTAGATTTCGCGCGTGACGGTATCGGCGATCGGCTGATAGTAGACTTTGAACTCGTCATGGGCCAGGGCCTGCAGCAGATCGTCTTCAAACGATTTGTTCTCCTGCAGGCGCTGCAGCATCCCCGGCCGGAAGATTTGCACATGGCCGCTACCCTCTTTTTTCGCCTCATACAGCGCGAGGTCGGCGCACTTGTACAGATAATCGGTACGACTTTCACCGTCAGAGATCACGATCCCAATGCAGGCGTCGATATTAATCTGCGCATCGTAGATCTGATAGGGCTGGCTGATCTTCTCCCGGATAACATTGGCCCGCTCAAGGGCCATCTCCTCAGTGAGATCGTAGGAGAGCATCGCAAACTCATCACCGCCAAGGCGATACAGCGTCTCGGAGGTTTTGCGGAAAAAAGAGAGGCGACTGGCCAGATCCTGCAGCAGCTTATCGCCAGCATCATGGCCAAGGGTATCGTTCACATCCTTAAAGCTGTCGAGGTCGAAAAGCATCACCACGGCGCATCCCTTATACGGACGCACCTGGTTGACGATCTCCTGCAGCCGCTGCCAGAAAGAGAGACGGTTGGGCATACCGGTCAGCGAATCATGGTAGGCATCGTACTGCAGCCGGCGGTTCTGCACCTGCAGCTTCTCTTTCGAGGCCTGCAGATCGTTGGCCAGCGTTTTCATACGAACATGGGCGCGACGCAGATTATTATTCTGTCGGAGCATCAGCAGACCGAGAGTTATACACATGGCGATCAGCAGAATGGAGATCACCGAGTAGATATAATAGAGATGCTGGATTTTATCATGGGTGATATTAACGATATTGATATCTTGCGTCAGGGTGGCGGCGGCCATTGAGGTCAGCGGACCATCAAGCTCGCTTAACACCGGCAGGATCTGTCTGACCTGCTCCGGCGTCATGGTATCAACTTGTTTATCGAGCAGATGAAGATTACGAATCAGCGTCGCAACCACCGTCTTCCGCTGCTCGCTTTTATTGATAAATTTACCCAGATCGCCCTCCTGCAGAAGCTCGATCTGGCTCATCATGATCTCAAGACGCAGGCGCACCTCATCGTGGTCCGCCCCTTCGGCCCCAATCGCCATTCCCGCCAGACGAGACTCCAGCCGCATATATTCCGACACCATTTGCGACATTGACCACGAGTCCGTATAGCGGGTAAATTTTTGCAACTCACTTTGTCGCTCATGCACCAGATAAGTAATATATCCGGTGACAACAAATAACGACAAAATAATAGCCGTGAGTATTCGATTCAAGATCCAACCCTTATTCTATAATCATCTTTGAAACTTGCCAGGCCGATCGGGAATAATAGATCTGGTTCTGTAATTCAGCACTGCTGTCGTAAGGGTAGACAATAAATAACGGGCCTTTATCACGAATGCGCATATATTGACCGTTCATTTTTAACGCCATAATGACCGGGAATTTATAAAAATCATCAATCGGGATAATGGTGGTGTAGTCGTTCAGCGCCAGCACGCGGGCCGATGTGCCTTTCGCGCCGACTAAATCCATGAGTTTATTAAGGGGAATGCCGTCAAAACGAACCTTGCCGGTGTACCAGGGGGTGGTGGTTTCTACCGTCTTCATCCCCAGTTTTTCCAGCATTGCGAGATCAAAAACGGCCTTGTCGCCGACATTCATATTTCCGATTTTTCCGGAAATGGTCAGTACAGGTTTTCCTGTCGGCGCAGGCAGTTTTTCAGCATAAGCAGAAGGCAACATGACAGAACAAAATAAAACTGCAAGAAGTAGACGCATTTTACTCACCATTCCAGAGAGGGAGACACGTTAAGTGTAAACCATTTACGTCGATTCTTAAAAGGTGTCCATCTTTGTTATCCGTTGATTTAATTAAAAGTATAAGCTGGATGGCAAATTGCCAGAATGTTAAGTCCAGGGTGTGATTTCGACCGTCTTTCGGCTTTGTTGAATAAATCAGATTTCGGGTAAGTCTCCCCCGTAGCGGGTTGTGTT
>OKKX01000208.1_pt1 | contig 12012 bp, 9 predicted proteins | sample 1611461 | NCBI WGS metagenome assembly OKKX01 (sample SAMN04436746, study PRJEB24849) | human gut metagenome | biome: human gut; feature: NICU; material: stool | host: Homo sapiens | place: USA: Saint Louis, MO | collected 2011-01-04
CCCTGCAGCCGGAGCGGCGCGAAATTATCACCAGCGCGGTCGAACATCCGGCGACGCTGGCGGCCTGCGAGCACCTGGAGCGCCAGGGCTACCGGATTCATCGCATCGCGGTGGATAGCGAGGGGGCGCTGGACATGGCGCAGTTCCGCGCGGCGCTCAGCCCGCGCGTCGCGCTGGTCAGCGTGATGTGGGCGAATAACGAAACCGGGGTGCTTTTCCCGATCGGCGAAATGGCGGAGCTGGCCCATGAACAAGGGGCGCTGTTTCACTGCGATGCGGTACAGGTGGTGGGCAAAATGCCGATTGCCGTGGGTGAGAGCCGCATCGACATGCTTTCCTGCTCGGCGCATAAGTTTCACGGACCAAAAGGCGTAGGCTGCCTCTATCTGCGCCGGGGAACGCGCTTTCGCCCGCTGCTGCGCGGCGGTCATCAGGAGTACGGTCGGCGCGCCGGGACGGAAAATATCTGCGGAATCGTCGGCATGGGCGCGGCCTGCGAGCTGGCGAATATTCATCTGCAGGGACTGGAGAATATCGGCCAGCTGCGCGACAGGCTGGAGCATCGCCTGCTGGCCAGCGTGCCGTCGGTCATGGTGATGGGCGGTAGCCAGCCGCGGGTGCCCGGCACGGCGAATCTGGCCTTTGAGTTTATTGAGGGTGAGGCCATTCTGCTGCTGCTCAACCAGGCCGGGATCGCCGCCTCCAGCGGCAGCGCCTGCACCTCAGGCTCGCTGGAACCCTCCCACGTGATGCGGGCGATGAATATCCCCTATACCGCCGCCCACGGCACCATCCGCTTTTCCCTCTCGCGCTACACCCGGGAGAAAGAGATCGATTACGTCGTCACCGCGCTGCCGCCGATTATCGAGCGGCTGCGCGCGCTGTCGCCCTACTGGCACAACGGCAAGCCGCGCCCGGCGGACGCCGTCTTCACGCCGGTTTACGGCTAAGGCGGAGGTAGCTGATGGGACGCGTGCTGATTAACGATACCACCCTGCGCGACGGCGAACAGAGCCCCGGCGTCGCCTTTCGCACCAGCGAAAAGGTCGCCATTGCCGAGGCACTTTACGCCGCAGGGATTACGGCGATGGAGGTCGGCACCCCGGCGATGGGGGACGAGGAGATCGCGCGGATCCAGCTGGTGCGTCGCCAGCTGCCCGACGCGACCCTGATGACCTGGTGCCGGATGAACGCGCTGGAAATCCGCCAGAGCGCCGATCTGGGCGTTGACTGGGTGGATATTTCGATTCCGGCTTCGGACAAGCTGCGGCAGTACAAACTGCGCGAGCCGCTGACGGTGCTGCTGGAGCGGCTGGCGATGTTTATCCATCTTGCGCATAGCCTCGGCCTGAAGGTATGCATCGGCTGCGAGGACGCCTCGCGGGCCAGCAGCCAGACCCTGCGCGCTATCGCCGGGGTCGCGCAGCAGTGCGCCGCCGCCCGCCTGCGCTATGCCGATACGGTCGGCCTGCTCGACCCTCTCACCACCGCGGCGCAAATCTCGGCCCTGCGCGAAGTCTGGTCCGGGGAAATCGAAATGCACGCCCACAACGACCTGGGTATGGCCACCGCCAATACGCTGGCGGCGGTAAGCGCCGGGGCCACCAGCGTGAATACGACGATCCTCGGCCTCGGCGAACGGGCGGGCAACGCGGCGCTGGAAACCGTCGCGCTGGGCCTTGAACGCTGCCTGGGCGTGGAGACCGGCGTGCATTTTTCGGCACTGCCCGCGCTCTGTCAGAGGGTCGCGGAAGCCGCCCAGCGCGCCATCGACCCGCAGCAGCCGCTGGTCGGCGAGCTGGTGTTTACCCATGAATCAGGGGTCCACGTGGCGGCGCTGCTGCGCGACAGCGAGAGTTACCAGTCCATCGCCCCTTCCCTGATGGGCCGCAGCTACCGGCTGGTGCTGGGCAAACACTCCGGGCGTCAGGCGGTCAACGGCGTTTTTGACCAGATGGGCTATCACCTCAACGCCGCGCAGATTAACCAGCTGCTGCCCGCCATCCGCCGCTTCGCCGAGAACTGGAAGCGCAGCCCGAAAGATTACGAGCTGGTGGCTATCTACGATGAGCTGTGCGGTGAATCCGCCCTGCGGGCGAGGGGGTAATGATGGAGTGGTTTTATCAAATTCCCGGCGTGGACGAACTTCGCTCCGCCGAATCCTTTTTCCAGTTTTTCGCCGTCCCCTATCAGCCCGAGCTGCTTGGCCGCTGCAGCCTGCCGGTGCTGGCAACGTTTCATCGCAAACTCCGCGCCGAGGTGCCGCTGCAAAACCGGCTCGAGGATAACGATCGCGCGCCCTGGCTGCTGGCGCGAAGACTGCTCGCGGAGAGCTATCAGCAACAGTTTCAGGAGAGCGGAACATGAGACCGAAATTCACCTTTAGCGAAGAAGTCCGCGTTGTACGCGCAATTCGTAACGACGGCACCGTGGCGGGCTTCGCTCCCGGCGCGCTGCTGGTCAGGCGCGGCAGCACCGGCTTTGTGCGCGACTGGGGCGTTTTTTTGCAGGATCAAATTATCTACCAGATCCACTTTCCGGAAACCGATCGGATCATCGGCTGCCGCGAACAGGAGCTGATCCCCATCACCCAGCCGTGGCTGGCAGGAAACTTGCAATACGGGGATAGCGTGACCTGCCAGATGGCGCTCGCGGTCAACGGCGATGTGGTCGTGAGCGCCGGCCAGCGGGGACGCATTGAGGCTACCGATCGGGGAGAGTTCGGCGACAGCTACACCGTCGATTTTAGCGGCCGCTGGTTCAGAGTCCCGGCGCAGGCCATCGCCCTTGCAGAGGAGAGAGAAGAATGAAACCATGGCAACGTTTTGCCGGGCAGCGGCTGGCGCGCAGCCGCTGGAATCGCGATCCGGCGGCCCTGGATCCGGCCGATACGCCGGCTTTTGAACAGGCCTGGCAACGCCAGTGCCATATGGAGCAGACGATCGTCGCGCGGGTCCCTGAAGGCGATGTTCCGGCGGCGCTGCTGGAGAATATCGCCGCCTCCCTTGCCATCTGGCTCGACGAGGGGGATTTTACTCAGCCCGAGCGCGCTGCCATCGTGCGCCATCACGCCCGGCTGGAACTCGCCTTTGCCGATATCGCCCGCCAGGCGCCGCAGCCGGACCTCTCCACGGTACAGGCGTGGTATCTGCGCCACCAGACGCAGTTTATGCGCCCGGAACAGCGTCTGACCCGCCACCTGCTGCTGACGGTCGATGGCGACCGCGAAGCCGTGCACCAGCGGATCCTCGGTCTGTACCGACAAATCAACGCCTCCCGGGACGCTTTCGCTCCGCTGGCCCAGCGCCATTCCCACTGCCCAAGCGCCCTGGAAGAGGGTCGTTTAGGTTGGATTAGCCGCGGCCTGCTCTATCCGCAGCTCGAGACCGCGCTGTTTTCACTGGCGGAAAACGCGCTAAGCCTTCCCATCGCCAGCGAGCTGGGGTGGCATCTTTTATGGTGCGAAGCGATTCGCCCCGCCGCGCCCATGGAGCCGCAGCAGGCGCTGGAGAGCGCGCGTGATTATCTTTGGCAGCAGAGCCAGCAGCGCCATCAGCGCCAGTGGCTGGAACAGATGATCTCCCGTCAGCCGGGACTGTGCGGGTAGCCTCGGCGGCTACCCGTTAACGCCTACAGCACGCTGCGTTTAATCTCCTCAAGCCAGCTCGCCAGACGCGCTTCGGTCTGGTCGAACTGGTTATCCTGATCCAGCACCAGCCCAATAAAGCGTTCGCCTTCCAGCGCCGCAGAGGCGCTGAATTCATAACCCTCATTTGGCCAGCTGCCAATCATCTGCGCGCCGCGCGCGCTCAGGGCGTCGAACAGCGGGCGCATCCCGCTAACGAAGTTGTCCGGATAGCCTCTCTGATCGCCGAGGCCGAACAGCGCCACGGTTTTCCCTTTCAGGCTGGCGTCGTCGAGGCCGCTGATAAATTCGCTCCATGATTCGCTTTCGCATCCGGCCTCCAGCCCCGGCAGCTGGCCGTCACCGAGCGTCGGCGTGCCCAGCAGCAGCACCGGATAGGCCATAAAGTCGTCCAGCGTCGTGCGGTTAATGTTAACCGGGGCATCCGCCAGCTCACCCAGCTGCTTGTGGATCATTTTCGCGATTTTGCGGGTTTTACCGGTATCGGTGCCAAAGAAAATACCAATGTTCGCCATGTTGCGCTCCTGTCGGAAAAGGGGGTTGAAAACACGCGTTCTCGCAGGGGTATTGCGAAGGCTGTGCCAGGTTTCTTTGCACTACCGCGGCCCATCCTTGCCCCAAAACGATCGCTTCAGCCCCCTCCCGCCGCGCGCGGCGGGGCTGGCGGGGCGCTTAAAATGCAAAAAGCGCCTGCTTTTCCCGTACCGGATCAATGTTTCTGCTCATCACGCCGATAAGGGCGCACGGTTTGCATGGTTATCACCGTTCGGAAAACACCGCGGCATCCCTGTCATGGTGTCGGACAATTTGTCATAACTGCGACACAGGAGTTTGCGATGACCCTGAATATGATGCTCGATACCGCCGTACCCGAGGCGATTGCCGGTGCGCTGACTCAACAACATCCGGGGCTATTTTTTACGATGGTCGAACAGGCATCGGTAGCGATTTCCCTCACCGATGCCCGGGCGAATATTATCTACGCCAACCCGGCGTTTTGCCGCCAGACTGGATACTCGCTGGCGCAATTGCTCAATCAAAACCCGCGTCTGCTGGCCAGCAGCCAGACGCCGCGCGAGATTTACCAGGAGATGTGGCAAACCCTGCTCCAGCGCCAGCCGTGGCGCGGTCAGCTGATTAATCAGCGCCGCGACGGCGGCCTGTATCTGGTGGATATCGACATCACGCCGGTGCTGAATCCCCAGGGCGAGCTGGAGCATTATCTGGCGATGCAGCGGGATATCAGCGTCAGCTATACCCTGGAACAGCGGCTGCGCAATCATATGACGCTGATGGAGGCGGTGCTCAACAACATCCCCGCCGCCGTGGTCGTGGTGGATGAGCAGGATCGGGTGGTGATGGATAATCTCGCCTACAAAACGTTCTGCGCGGACTGCGGCGGGAAAGAGCTGCTGGTCGAGCTCCAGATTTCACCGCGCAAAATGGGGCCCGGCGCGGAGCAAATCCTGCCGGTGGTGGTTCGCGGCGCGGTCCGCTGGCTGTCGGTGACCTGCTGGGGGCTGCCCGGCGTAAGCGAAGAAGCCAGCCGCTATTTTGTCGACAGCGCCCCGGCGCGCACGCTGGTGGTGATCGCCGACTGCACCCAGCAGCGCCAGCAGCAGGAACAGGGCCGGCTCGACCGTCTGAAACAGCAGATGACCGCCGGTAAGCTGCTGGCCGCGATTCGCGAGTCGCTGGACGCGGCGCTGATTCAGCTTAATTGCCCAATCAACATGCTGGCGGCGGCCCGCCGGCTGAACGGCGAAGGCAGCGGCAACGTGGCGCTGGATGCGGCGTGGCGCGAAGGTGAAGAGGCCATGGCGCGCCTGCAGCGCTGCCGCCCTTCTCTTGAGCTGGAAAGCAATGCCGTCTGGCCGCTTCAGCCCTTTTTTGACGACCTGTACGCCCTTTACCGCACCCGCTTTGACGATCGCGCGCGGCTGCAGGTGGACATGGCATCACCGCATCTGGTCGGCTTCGGCCAGCGTACCCAGATGCTGGCCTGCTTAAGTTTATGGCTCGATCGGACGCTGGCCCTCGCCGCCGAGCTGCCCTCCGTACCGCTGGAGATCGAGCTTTATGCCGAAGAGGACGAGGGCTGGCTCTCGCTGTATCTCAACGACAATGTCCCGCTGCTGCAGGTGCGCTACGCCCACTCCCCCGATGCCTTAAACTCTCCCGGCAAAGGGATGGAGCTGCGGCTGATCCAAACGCTGGTCGCCTACCACCGCGGCGCGATTGAACTGGCTTCGCGCCCGCAGTGAGGCACCAGCCTCGTGCTGCGATTCCCGCTCTTTGATACCCTGACCGGAGGTGAGCAATGATCCATAAATCCGATTCGGACACTACCGTCAGGCGCTTCGATCTCTCCCAACAGTTTACCGCCATGCAGCGGATAAGCGTGGTGCTGAGCCGCGCTACCGAAGCGAGCAAAACCCTGCAGGAGGTGCTGAGCGTTTTACATAACGATGCGTTTATGCAGCACGGGATGATTTGCCTGTACGACAGCCAGCAGGAGATCCTGAGCATCGAAGCACTGCAGCAAACGGAAAACCAGACGCTGCCCGGCAGTACGCAAATTCGCTACCGGCCGGGGGAAGGATTGGTCGGTACCGTACTGGCGCAGGGCCAGTCGCTGGTGCTGCCGCGCGTCGCCGATGACCAACGCTTTCTCGATCGTCTGAGCCTGTACGACTACGACCTGCCGTTTATCGCCGTTCCGCTAATGGGCCCCCATTCCCGGCCCATCGGCGTACTGGCGGCGCAGCCGATGGCGCGTCAGGAAGCGCGGCTGCCCGCCTGCACGCGCTTTCTCGAAACCGTCGCCAATCTGATCGCCCAGACGATTCGCCTGATGATCCTGCCCACCTCCGCCGCGCAGCCGCCGCAGCAGAGCCCCAGAATAGAGCGCCCGCGGGCGTGTACCCCTTCGCGCGGTTTCGGCCTGGAGAATATGGTCGGCAAAAGCCCGGCGATGCGGCAGATTATGGACATTATCCGTCAGGTCTCCCGCTGGGATACCACGGTGCTGGTGCGCGGCGAGAGCGGCACCGGGAAAGAGCTGATCGCCAACGCCATTCATCATAATTCCCCGCGCGCCGCCGCCGCATTCGTCAAATTTAACTGCGCGGCGCTGCCGGACAATCTGCTGGAGAGCGAGCTGTTCGGCCATGAGAAAGGCGCGTTTACCGGCGCGGTGCGCCAGCGGAAAGGCCGCTTTGAGCTGGCGGACGGCGGCACCTTATTCCTCGATGAGATCGGCGAAAGCAGCGCCTCGTTTCAGGCCAAGCTGCTGCGAATTCTGCAAGAAGGAGAGATGGAGCGCGTCGGCGGCGATGAAACCCTGCGCGTCAACGTACGCATCATCGCGGCGACCAACCGCCACCTGGAAGAGGAGGTACGGCTGGGGCATTTCCGCGAAGACCTTTACTACCGCCTGAACGTGATGCCTATCGCGCTGCCGCCGCTGCGCGAGCGCCAGAGCGACATCATGCTGCTCGCCACCCAGTTTGCTATCCAGATGTGCCGCGAGCTCGGACTGCCGCTGTTTCCCGGCTTTAGCGAACGTGCCGCCGTGACGCTGCAGAACTACCGCTGGCCGGGGAATATCCGTGAATTAAAAAACGTGGTTGAACGCTCGGTCTACCGCCACGGCAGCAGCGAGCGCGAGCTGGATAATATTATTATTAACCCCTTCCGCCAGCAGCACACGGCAACGCCCGTCGAAGTGGAGAAGACGCCTGGCCCCACGCTGCCGCTCGATTTACGCGCTTTCCAGCAGGAGCAAGAAAAAAGCCTGCTCGAGAGAAGCCTCGAACAGGCGAAGTACAATCAAAAGCAGGCGGCCGAACTGCTGGGGCTAACCTACCACCAGCTGCGGGCGCTGCTGAAAAAGCATCAGCTTTGACCTGTACGCGGAAGCAGCAGCGCGCTCACCGCCATTGAACCCAGGCAGAGCGCGGCGTTAAACCACAGCGCATACTGCGCCGCGCTGGCCATTCCCAGCGGTAAAAATAGCGCAAAAAGTGACGCTGTCACCGCTATACCCATCGCCCCGCCGAGCGAACTGCCCATCTTATAGATCCCTGAGGCCACGCCTACCTTATTCTCGGGAGCGTTAACCACCGCGGTATCCGTGGACGGGGTGGCGTAGCAGCCCAGGCCGAAGCCAAACAGCACGTTGCTGAAAAAGACCGTAACGATATAGGTCGATTTATCGAGAAAGGTGCAGGAGATAAGAAGAATACCGACCGCGGTAAAGACCGGGCCGCTCATCATCGGCAAACGCGCGCCGTAGCGTTGCAACAGCTTCTCGCCCACCCGAATCATCGCCAGCACGGTAACCAGATAGCCGAGCGTCATCATTCCGCTCTCCAGCGGGCTTAGATGGTGCCCCTGCTGGAGCCAGATGCTGGCAATCATCATGGTACCGATGGCGCCGTTGAGCAGAAAATTCGACAGCACCGCGGCGCTGTAGGCCCGGTTGCGAAACAGCGCGAAATCAATCAGCGCCGCGTCGCCCTTACGCTGGCCGCTGCGGATAAAAAACAGCCCCGATGCCAGCGCGCCGGCCAGCATCGCCAGCGAGGTTGCGCTGGTCCAGCCCCAGCCGTGGCCTTTGCTGATAAACAGATTTAACAGCACCAGCGCAAGGATCAGGCTGAGCAGACCGCTGATGTCCAGCTTATGCTGCTGCGCGCTGGCGCTGCGGCTTTCCGGCGTACCGCGCAGCAAAAACAGCGCCGCCAGCGCTACCGCGATGGAGAAAACAAAGATCCAGCGCCAGCCCAGACCGGTGGCGATCGCCCCGCCGACAAACGAGCACAGACCGCTGCCGCCCCAAGAGCCGATGACCCAGAAGCTGACCGCCCGCTGGCGCGCTTTGCCTTCATACCAGGTTTTAATTAACGCCAGCGTCGCCGGCATGATGCAGGCGGCCGACAGCCCCTGTAAAACGCGCCCCGCCAGGAACAGCGCGGGTCCCTGAGAGAGCACCAGCATTGCGCTACCGACAATGCTGAGGATCAGGCCCAGGGTAGTCATGCGCATGCGGCCGAATTTATCCGCCAGCCCGCCGCTGGCGACCACGAAGCAGCCGCTGAACAAGGCGCTCAGGCTCACCGCCAGGGTCAGGGTTTCCAGCGAAATATCGAGGCTGCTCTTCATCGCCGGAACCACGTTAATCACCGACTGGGCAAACAGCCAGAAGGTCAGAACGCTCAATACAATACCCGCCAGCAGACGATCGGTGCCGACGAACTGCGCTTCGCTTAGCGATACAGAACTCATAGCAGGGTCCTCTTCGTTGCGGACATTAACGCAAATAGTGTTCCGTCAGCGCGCACCACAGCGCGGCGCCTTTCAGCAACAGCGCATCGTTGAAGTCGTATCCCGGGTTATGCACCATGCAGCGATCCGCTTCGTCCCCGGCCCCGATGGTGAAATAGCAGCCGTTCGGATTGCGCTCGAGCATAAAAGCAAAATCTTCGCTGCCCATAAACGGCTTCACCTCGCCGACCTGCGCCTCGCCAAACAGCGCGGTCGCCACCGTGCGGACCATCTCATTGGCAGCCGGATCGTTCCTTAAAACCGGGCTGCCGTTAACGTGGGTTAAGGCGGCGCTGGCGTTAAAGCTCTCGGCCTGAGCGACGGCAATATCGTGAATGCGCTGCAGGACGGTCTCGCGAACCTGTTCGTTTAAGGTGCGCACCGTGAGCTTCATTAACACCTTGTCGTTGATAATGTTCGGGGCGTGCCCGGCCTGAATACTGCCCACGGTTACGACCGCTGGTTCAAACGGCGTGATGTTTCGGGAAACAATGGATTGCAGCGCCAGGGTGATATGACAGGCAACCAGCGTGGCGTCGACGGTATGCTCCGGTACCGCGCCGTGTCCGCCCACCCCTTTGACTTCAATATGGAGAGTGTCCGAGGAGGCCATCATCGCCCCATCGTGCAGGCCGATTCTGCCTAACGGCTGCCCCGGCATATTATGCAGTCCAAAAATGGCATCGCAGGGGAACTGGTCAAACAGGCCGTCTTCCAGCATGACCCGACCGCCGTAGAGCAACTCCTCAGCAGGCTGAAAGATAAGCTGCAGGGTGCCGTTAAACTGCCGGGTGCGCGCCAGATATTCCGCGGCGTACAATAGCGTGGTGGTATGGCCGTCGTGGCCGCAACCGTGAAAATGACCGTCGACCCGGCTGGCCCACGCTTTGCCGCTCATCTCCTGCATCGGCAGCGCGTCCATATCCGCCCGTAGCCCCAACCGTTTTTTACCCTCACCGACGCGTAAAGTACCGACCACGCCGGTGCCCGCCAGACCGCGGTGAACCTGATAGCCCCATTCGCCGAGCAGGCGGGCAACCTCTTCGCTGGTTTTATGCTCTTCAAAACCAATTTCCGGCTGCTGATGGAAACGGCGGCGAAGCGCGACAAACTGCGCCTCGTTAACCTGTAATGCCTCAATAATCGGGTGTGTCATTTTTATTATTCCTGTGTTGTGTTTGCACGACACTTTCGAGTTTATGCATCCCTGTTGGCTTTAAAATGCGCTTTTTTGTTTTATAGTGACGGATTATTAATGAGTGTTTTTCATACAAAACGGTTATGACAAAAAATGACGTGCTGTTTTTTGTCTTCAGGAGGCGACGGTGGAGCATCATTCAGGCGACTTTCAGGTTGTGGTTCGCGATATCCGGCAGCTGAGCCAGCAGGAAAACGATGCTCTGACGCTGCTATGGCTGCTTGAGGGCAGCGTCGAACTCCGCGATAGCGAGAAGAGTCGGTACCTGCAGGCCGATGAACTGGCGATCGTAAATCGTCATCGCCGCTGGAGCCTGCACAGCAAGACGGCGAACGTCGTGATGTCGCTGTCGCTGAACGCCGGATGGCTGACCCGCCTCGACGGCGATTTTTTTGCCTCCGCCTACCAGAGCAGCAGCGAAACCCGCGATGCCGAAGACACCCTGCGCTACCTGATGCGCCAGCTGCTGGTCCTCGGTCTGGTCAATCCGCAGGCCCACTACCGGCTTGAGGCCAACCGCTGGCTTAGCGAAATTGCTCTCCTGCTGGCATCACGCTTCAGCCGTCCCCTCAGCGCCCAGGCGCCTCGCGGAGCCGAACGCTGGAGCCTGCGAATAAACAGAGTGGTGGCGCGAATCGACGCCAACTATCAACGGCGCCTGTCGCTGCAGGAGATAGCCGCCGCGGAGTTTGTTTCTGAGGCCTGGCTCTCGCGTCTGTTCCGCAAAGAGGTGGGCGTCAGCTTTATGCAATACATCACCGGGCTTCGCCTGCGTAAAGCTGCTGAGCAGTTGACGATGACGCGTAAATCGATACAGCAGATCGCTCAGCAACAGGGCTTTGCCAGCAGCCGGGTGATGAGCGACTTGTTTAAACGTGAGCACGGCCTGACGCCGCGCCAGTTCCGCCAGCGGCACCCGCAGACGGCGGTCGAATCTCCCCGCCCGCATCTACAGCAGACCGAGCGATGGCAGCCGGTGTCAATCGATCGGCTGTACGCCCGGCTCAACGCGCCGCAAACCTACAGTCTGGATAGCCCGCCTCTGCGGCTCAGCCCCCAACAAACCCGCTATCTCGATGTTCGCGAACTCCCGGCGCGCGGCGCGCCGCTGCGTCACACCCGAATGGTGATTACCGTTCGTGAACTGGACGACCTGTTGCGCGAGGATGTCCGCCGCGAACTGGAACAGCTGCACGACGCGCTGCCGATATTCGCCATCGACGTTCACGATCCGTTTCTCAGTAGCCGCCTGTTCGGTACCGGCTGGGACGATGCGCAGCTGGCCGGGTATGCCTGCTGGTATAACCTGCAGCGCATTTTTAGCTGGCTGGCGAACCAGGGCTGGGCGGTGATACTGCATACCGGACTCACCACCCGCGGCGACCTGCTGCAACGTTTTCTCTCTCTGTCCGCTAACCATTTTCCACCGGCAACCCTCGCCAGCTGGCACTTCGTCTGGCACTGGTCCCCTCAGGCCAGCGACGAGGCCCGCCAGCACGCCTGGCGGCAACAAAAGGCGATCCTGCAGAGGCTATCGCCGCAGTCGGCGCTGGGGATCTGGCACCGTTTTCCTCAACAGGTGGAGGACGATCCCCTTCTGCGTTCACCGCTGCTGGTCGAGGCGGATTTTCTGGCCTGCCAGGCCGATGCTAATGAACTGCTGGATCTCGCGCAGGTGGATAGCCAGAAACTGGCCGCCAGCGAAAACTATCCGGTACACAAATTGCGCAAACTTCATAGCGCGCTGCGCCAGCGGCAGCTCCTGCTGCCGCTTTGGCTGCTCTCGTGGAATACCCTCACTGGCGATACCCGCGATACCAACGGCCGTTTCTTTCGCGGC
>OKKX01000235.1_pt1 | contig 10685 bp, 11 predicted proteins | sample 1611461 | NCBI WGS metagenome assembly OKKX01 (sample SAMN04436746, study PRJEB24849) | human gut metagenome | biome: human gut; feature: NICU; material: stool | host: Homo sapiens | place: USA: Saint Louis, MO | collected 2011-01-04
ACACAACCCGCTACGGGGGAGACTTACCCGAAATCTGATTTATTCAACAAAGCCGGGTTTTGCTTTCAAATGGCGCATAGGCCGGACTCAGACCGAGTTTTACTGTTTTCTGTTCTGCAGCATGAGCTGTGTTCAACATCATCGTCAGGGCAATTGCACCTGACACAACCGTCATTGTCATATTCATATCGCTACTCTCTCATTATTTAGAATAATACTTTCCCCGCTGAGAACTGCGTGCACAGCGGTAGCTGGCCTTAGTTGAATCAAAGGCGCATTGATGCCTGTCTGACCTGTTTTGATTTGAACCGGGTTAATTGATATCAGAACTTACTATTCCTCCTTTTTATAACTGAACATATACCTGTCATCCTTCCGGTTGCAGGGGGGTTGGCTGCAACCCGAAATCTATGGGGTCTGTTTATTTCATTATTTCAGCGCACCGGATAAAAACTGACGAAGGCGCGGGCTTTGCGGGTTGCCAAATACCCCGGACGGAGGCCCTTGTTCTTCGATTTTTCCCTGATGCAGGAAGATCACCTGACTGGATACGTGACGTGCAAACTCCATTTCGTGGGTGACAACCACCATGGTTTTTCCTTCTTCTGCCAGCTGCCTCATGATTTTCAGCACTTCCCCCACCAGTTCCGGGTCCAGTGCCGAAGTGGGTTCGTCGAACAACAACACTTCCGGCTCCATCGCCAGAGCCCGGGCAATGGACACTCGCTGCTGTTGTCCCCCGGAAAGATTGGCCGGGATATTTACTTTGCGCCCGTTCCTCAATGCCCACCTTGGACAGATATTTCATCGCCCGTTCCCGTGCGGATTCCTTACTGAGCCCTAACACGCGAACAGGAGCTTCCATCACATTTTCCAGCACGGTCAGATGACTCCACAGGTTGAAGTGCTGAAATACCATGGTCAGGCTGGTTCTCAGACGGCGTAGCTGATTTTTATCTGCTACCTTAAGTTGCCCGTCTTTGTCCCGTACCAGGTGGATCATCTCGTTATTCACGCTGATGGAGCCTTCGCTGGGTTTTTCAAGAAAATTGATACAGCGCAGGAAGGTACTCTTACCGGAGCCGGAAGAGCCGATAATGCTGATCACATCACCAGCCCTGGCTTGCAGGGAGACTCCCTTCAGCACTTCGTGCTCTCCGTAGCTTTTGTGCAACTCGACGACGTTTAATTTAGTTTCTGACATATGGATTACTCACTTTGCAGGCGAATGGTTCAGGTGTGACAACCAGCGTTTTTCCGCTTTGCGGAACAGGCTTATCAGCACAAATGAAATCATCAGGTACAGTGCCGCAGCGATACCGAAGGCGGTAAACGGTTGATAGGTGGCGGCATTGATGTCACGGGCGATTTTCAGCAGGTCCGGCACGGTAGCGGTAAAAGCCAGCGAGGTGGAGTGCAGCATCAGGATCACTTCGTTGCTGTACGCCGGCAGGGCGATACGCAACGCGGCGGGCAGGGTCAGGCAGCAGTACATTTTTGCTGGCGAGAAGCCATAGGCCCGCGCCGCCTCAATCTCGCCGTGATTCACTGCCCTGATGGCGCCCGCGAAAATTTCCGTGGTGTAGGCACAGGTGTTCAGCATGAGCGCCAGAAGGGTGCAATTGAGGCCGCTGCGGAAAAATGCATTCAGCAGTTCGCTGCCTTTCACCACTTCCAGGGTATACACGCCGGTGTAGAGCACCAGTAACTGAACATAGAGCGGCGTGCCGCGGAACACGTAAGTGAACAGCCAGATGGGCAGCGCGATAAACTTATTGCTGGATACCCGTCCAACCGCCAGGAGCAGCGCCAGTGCCCCGCCCAGAACTACCGAGATAACCAGCAGCCACAGGGTCATCGCCACGCCGGTAAAGCGATAGCCGTCAGTCCACAGCAGGGCGCGCCCGTATTCGTGGAGGATATCCATCATAATGCGGCCCTCTTCACGCCCACAGTGTAACGTCGTTCCAGCCACCACAACACGACATTGGATAATGTGGTGAAGAACAGGTATACCGCGGCGCAGACCAGGGCGAAGTAAAACGGCTGCCAGGTACTTTTCCCGGCCAGTTGAGTGGCTTTCACCAGGTCTTCCAGACCGAGCAGTGACACCAGGGCAGTGGCTTTGATCATGACCTGCCAGTTATTGCCGATGCCGGGCAGTGCGTAGCGCATCATGGCCGGAAACAGAATGTATTGAAAACGCTGCCTCCTGGCGAAGCCAAAGGCATCCGCTGCCTCAAGCTGCCCCCAGGGTACGGCCATAAAAGCGCCGCGGAAGGTTTCAATGAAGTAAGCCCCGTAGATAAAGGCCAGTGTCAAAATGCCGGCCACCATTGGATCGATGTCCATCTGGCTCAGCCCGAAGACCTCGGTGAATTTGTTAAAAGCAATCTGAAGTCCATAAAAGATCAGCAGCATAAGGACCAGATCCGGCACGCCCCTTATCAGGGTAGTGTAGGCCGACGTCAGTTTTACCACTGAAACGTTTTTCGACAGCTTTCCGGCGGCGCCCAGCATACCGATCGCCACCGCCAGTACCGCAGAACTCAGGGCGAGCTCCAGGCTGGTTAGCGCCCCCTGGAAAATTAGTTCACCAAAACCATGCAGCATTGTCTTTGTCTCCGCGTAACGAAAATGTCATTGTTGTTTTTATCCGGCAACGGATCACCGGAGGCGTTTTATGTCCCGGTTTCCTCTGCCAGCAGTAAACCGGCGCGTAGTCCGACGGTGACGTTGGGATTGGGAAACAGTATCCATTCGGTGCCGTGTTCCACCCGCCAGCATTCTCCTGGCAGCTCGCCGATCAGGGTGCCGGCCGGGAGTGGGGTGAAGTTCGGAACGTCAGCGTCCAGATGAAAACACAAGAGCTCGCTGTGTTTAATCAGCGACCGGTTTACCCTGAAATAACGCATGGGGTTGCCAGCACGAACCGGCAACGGCGAGTCTCCGATCAGGGCGCGCAACATGCTATCCACCGCACCAAACGAGCTGAGATCGTTCTCGCCAAAGCGCCGGGCGCCCCCTAGCTCAAGCGTGCAACTGTCTGCCCGTAGCTGCTCACTGGTGAAATGGCTGAAGGTGGCACCCGGTTCGGTATGTTGGACCAGCGCATCCAGACCGGCAGCATCCAGTGCCCTAAGCAAGGCCGCGCTGCCGTGGCGGGTCTGAAAAGGCAGCAGGCCGAAGCGCGGCAGGTGTGAAGCATGTCGGGTGGTGTGAAGATCGAAGTGCCAGCGTTCGATGTTGTCGCTATCGCTGTCCCGGGTGAAGAAGTCGGTCACGGTCTGCTCCAGCTCCTGGGCGCGTGCCGACTCTTCCCCACCAGGATATTGATGATGACGGCTGGAGAACAGGCGGTTGAGATCGTGAGTCAGGTAGCGTTGTCCGGCGCGGATGGCCGGTGGATTGCCGTACAGTACCAGCAGACGAGCGGCAAGCGGTAATCTACCCGCCAGCAGGTCATCTACTATCGCTGCAAGCAGTTCTACCGGGGCGGTTTCATTGCCGTGGATACCTGCCGACAGCACAATGGCGCGCTGGTAACCGGTATGGGGAACCAGCTCCAGTATTCCTTCCCCCCGCCAGTGCCAGGATAAGTTTTTTCCACCCTCACTGCGAACGTCCGGTACCATGCCACGAAGCGTCAGATCTAAAAAATTATTCATCATGCTTCTCTGTTCCCGCTCTGCGCATCATTAAGGTTGAGCCCTGGCGGCAAGGTGGCGGGCAGCGTCAGCGCTGCGCTTTCCAGCGAGGCCATCGGCCAGGCGCAGTAGTCGGCGGCGTAGAAGGCGCTGGCGCGATGGTTGCCCGAGGCCCCCACGCCGCCGAACGGCGCGGCGCTCGATGCGCCGGTCAACGGCTTGTTCCAGTTGACGATTCCGGCGCGCGCTTCCATCAGCAGGCGGTCGAACAGCGCCCGGTCTGGCGACACCAGCCCTACAGCCAGCCCGAAGCGAGTGTGGTTGGCGAGACGCAGCGCATCATCGAACTCGTCATAGCGCGTCACGCAGGTCAGCGGCCCGAAATACTCTTCGTCCGGCACGCCATCGACGCCGGTGATATCGAGGATGCCCGGCATCAGCAGCGCGTTGTTATCCTCCGGCCGGGTCATCGCCAGCAGCGGCGTCGCGCCCAGTTCCAGCAGTGCCTGCTGTACCGCCATCATGCGTTCCGCCGCTTGCGCGGAAATTACCCCGCCCATAAACGGCTGCGGCTCCGCGTCCCAGCGACCAGCGCGCAGGCGACCCGCCACGGTGACCAGCCGTTGCAGGAATGCGTCGCCCGCCGCGCCGTGCTTGACCAGCAGACGACGGGCACAGGTGCAACGCTGCCCGGCGGAGATAAAGGCGGACTGGATAGTCAGGTTGACCGCCGCGTTCACGTCGGTAACCTCATCGATAATCAGTGCGTTGTTGCCGCCCATCTCCAGCGCCAGAATTTTTTCCGGCTGACCGGCCAGTTGGCGGTGCAGCTGGTAGCCGGTACCGGCGCTGCCGGTGAACAACAGGCCGTCGATCGCCGGGCTGGCGGCCAGCGCCACGCCAGTGTCCCGTCCTCCCTGCACCAGATTCAGCACGCCCTTCGGCAGTCCGGCTTGTTGCCACAGCTTAACTGTCTCTTCAGCGGTGAACGGCGTCAGCTCGCTTGGTTTGAACACCACGCAGTTACCCGCCAGTAGTGCGGGGACGATGTGGCCGTTAGGCAGGTGTCCGGGGAAATTGTAGGGGCCAAACACCGCCAGTACTCCGTGCGGACGATGCCGCAGCGTGGCCGCGCCGTCGGTCATCGGGGTATGGCTGTCGCCGGTGCGCTGCTCAAGGGCGCGCAGCGAGATGTCAACCTTGCCGATCATCGACTGCACTTCAGTCAGCGTTTCCCAGCGCGGCTTGCTGGTTTCGCGGCTGATGACTTCCGCCAGTTGCGCCTTGTGTTGTTCCAGCAACGTGGCGAAACGCTCAACCACAGCCGTGCGCTGCCCCAGCGTCAGCCGCGCCCACACGGGGAACGCCGTGCGCGCCGCATCACAGGCGTCGGCGATGTCTGCCGAATCCGCCGCCCGGCCCCGCCACAGCGGCTGGTTATCCAGCGGATCGGTCTTGATAAATTCAGCACTGCGGCCATGCCGCCACTGACCTGCGATATAGAGTGAAGGATGCAACATTTACAGGTTCTCCAGCGGATTGAGGGAAACCACCCGAACGCGATCGCCTGTCTTGATTTCCAGCGCGTCCGCTGTGGACGGCGTCAGGTACAGAACGCCTTCGGGAGAAAAATGGCCGGGTGCTAACGTCGCGCGATAGTTGAGGTAGCTATCATTGGCGACCAGCAGCGTGGAGTCAGGTGTCGATACTGGCGCTTCGTTGGTCGACACCGTGACTTTGCGGCTTTCTTTTACTACCCGCAGTTCGTCCAGTTCCGCCTCAAGCGTGGCGCCGCCGTCAAAGATGTCCACGTAACCGCGGTGGCGCAGCCCTTCGGTCTCCAGCAGTCGGCGGGCCGGAACAGTATCCGGGTGAACCTCCCCAATCACGGCTCTGGCTTCTTCGGGGAGAAAATCGATATACAACGGATACCGGGGCATCAGCTCGGCGATAAATGCTTTCTGGCCGATACCGGTCAGGTAGTCGGCGTGGGCGAAGTCCATGGCAAAAAATCGGTTGCCGAGCCCCTCCCAGAACGGTGAGCGTCCGTTGCTGTCACTGTAGCCGCGCATTTCCGCCACTACGCGCTGGGCGAAGCAGTCGCGGAACGCGGCAAGAAACAGAAACCGTACTTTGGAGAGTAATTTGCCGTTATGGCTATGCCGCCACTCCGGGTCGAGATACAGCGTGCATAATTCTGTACAACCTGTATGGTCATTACTGAGAAATAATGTTTGATGCGAACTGTACACGTTCAGTGAGGTGCTGGCGTGCACAAGTGGCGCAACCCGGAAGTTGTACCAGGGTTCGTGTAACCCCACGGCAACTTCGAGGGCACTGATGCCCACGACACGGCCGCTATCTGTGTCTTCCAGCACAAACAGGTAACCCTGTTCACCACGGGGGCGCAGGCCCTGCCAGGTTTCCTGAGAACGAGTGATGCGCCCGGCCAGAATATCTTCATTTTGCGGCAGGGAAGTGAGTCCGACACCGGATTTGCCGGCCAGTGCCATCAGTGCAGGCAGATCGCGGGACTCAACGGGACGAATAACCATCATCGTGCATCACTCCCGGTTGCGGCGGCGAGGCGTTCCGCGGCGTGGGCAAACCGGGCCAGCCCCTCACGCACATCGGCCTCGGGGATGATCAGCGAGGGGGCAAAACGCACCACTTCGGACCCGGCGATTAGCGCCATCAATCCCTCTTCTGCGGCATAGCTGGTGAGCCGTTTAGCCTGACCGGCGAAGGCCTGATCCATCACGCAGCCGATCAGTAATCCACGGCCGCGGATCTCGCTGAACAGCGGGAATCTGGCGTTAATCTCTTGTAATCCTTCGATAAACCAGTGGTGGCGTAGGGCCACGCCGTCCAGCACCTCAGGAGTATTAATCAACGCCAGTACCGTACCGGCAACGGCGCTGGCTAAGGGGTTACCACCCCAGGTAGTACCATGTGTGCCTGCGCTGAAAGCGGGGGCAAACCGATCGGTGGTGAGCATGGCACCGATCGGAAATCCGCCGCCCAGTGCTTTGGCGCTGGTCAAAATGTCTGGTGTGACGCCGTATTCCATATACGCGTACAGCGCGCCGGTGCGGCCGACGCCGGTCTGTACCTCATCAAAAATCAGCAGCGCACCGTGGCGGTCGCACAACTTACGCAGCCCTTGCAGGAAAGCCGTGTCCGCAGGCAGCACGCCGCCTTCGCCCTGAATCGGCTCGACGATCACGGCACAGGTCTGGTCGTCGATCGCTGCTGCAGCTGCGGCCAGATCGTTGAACGGTACATGCTCGATGCCGCACGGCAGCGGCGAGAAGTCTTTCGCGTATTTCGGCTGACCGCCCACGCTGACGGTAAACAGCGTACGGCCGTGGAAGGCGTTGCAGAACGCCAGAATGCGGGTTTTGTTCGGCACACCGCTATCGCAGGCCACTTTCCGCGCCAGTTTCAGCGCTGCTTCGTTGGCTTCCGCACCGGAGTTGCAGAAGAACGCCTTGTCGGCAAAGGTGGCGTCTATCAGCTGTTTCGCAAGCCGCAACACCGGCTCGTTGGTGTAGCCATTGCCCAGATGACAGACGCTGGCCGCCTGGGTTTGCAGAGTCGCCAGCAACTGAGGATGAGCATGCCCGAGTGCATTCACCGCGATACCGCCAGCGAAATCGATATACTCTTTTCCGTTCTGGTCCCATACACGGGAGCCTTGCCCGCGTACGGGAATGAACGGGGCAGGGGAATATACCGGAACCATATATCTGTCAAAATCTTCGCGGTGTACCGCATTCGCATGCTGGGACATAAGACCTCCTGGCGATTAAACGTGAAGTGATAAACGGCTAAGGTTTTCACTATTCATAATTAAGAGCATCGGAATTACGACAAATATGCATATCAAAAAATAATGCATGCCGTGCTTGCAAATAAAAAACAATATGCACTACAATGGATCTCACTGGTGGTGCAATGCACCAAAATGAATCACCTAAGCAGAAATATAACAAACCACTAAAAGACTCTGTTTTTTGTCAGCATTGCACGAAAGACATTATTTGTAAAAAATAATGTATGACTGTTAACCCCTGGATTTAAATACAGGAGTCAACTCATGACATGCTTTGTTGCATGTGTACAAAATATGGCGATATTTCGCCATTTTTTTAACACGAGTATTTTTTTCTAACGCCGTGGGCTGAATATTTCACCAACCATACATCTCGCCCCGCCACCGCCGAGTTGTTCAATAATATCCAGAGACGGAGCGACAATAGTAGCGTAATCTGAAAGAATATGCCGCTGAGAGTCAGTAAACGCCTGCCAGGCTCTCTTTGACATCGCCAGAATAGGATGTCCATTATTTTCGGCATGCAATTCGATAATGTTGCCGCAGAAGTTTTCTGTCTGTGTCAGGGTAATATCGATAATTTCTTTACCTGCCTGACGTAGCCCATTATAGAGTACGGCGGCTTCTTGACGGTTTCTGATCGCTTCAAAGCAAACCACCGCGTATTTTTTGCCGATGCTCATCATTACATTGGTGTGATAAATCGGTTGTTGTCTGCGGTCGTCAGCGTTAAACCACATTGCGCGGTAACCGGTAATTTCTTCTACCGACGTCATGACATGTGGCGAACTTCGCGAAGAGCGACAAACCCAGGCGATTTTATTCTCGTGATCGCACACCATAGAACCCGTGCCTTCAAGAAATTCCCCTTGTTGCTCAAACGCCGAAAGATCAATGACCTGGTTAATAGTGAAGTGTTCTGACAGTGTGGCGATCAGTTCAGGATTTCGTTCTTTGCGACGATTTGGCGCTTCCATTGGGTAGAGGATGGCCTCGCCCTGCTGACCCAGCGTCAGCCAGTTGTTGGGGAACAACGAATCAGGGGTATCCGTTCCCGTGGGGTCGTCGAAAACATGTACGTCGACACCCGCTTGTTGCAGGGTGTCGACATAGCGGGTGAATTCGGCAAGCGCAAGGGATTGTGCGGCATCAGGAATTTGCGCGGTCTGCTGGAAATAATTTGTGACGGCGGTTTCCTGATTAACGGTAAAGGACGCGGGACGAACCATGAAAATACGACTGGTGGTTTGCATTTTTCACCTAGGCTGACAAGGGCTATTTGATATAACTAAACAAATCACGAGGATCGGCAGGCTGTGGCACTAATTCGATTTTTTCACCAATACGATATTTTTCAGACAGATGCCTGATATAGCGCAGGGTGGAAAAATCTTCGATGGCGAACCCCACTGAATCGAAAACAGTCAGCCCGTGCTGGAAATCACGATTATTAACATTACCGTTAATAATTTTCCAGAGTTCGGTAACAGCGAAACTGGCTGGCATATTTTGAATTTCACCTTCAATTCGGCTTTGAGGCTCATATTCAACCACTACCCTGGCACGGTTAATGATATCGGGATGAATTTCCGTTTTCCCAGGGCAGTCACCACCGACAGCATTTATATATACATTGTCGGATATCATCTCGGGCTTGATAATGGTGGCATTCTTTTTGTCCGCCGTGATCGTGGTGATAATATCCGCGCCTTGAACTGCTTCTGCCACCGAATCGGATATGTGTAGATGAATCGCCTGATACTCTGTAAGATTATTTTTTAGTTTTTCAGAAGCTCTGGGATCAATATCGTAAAGACGGAAGTGATTAATGCCGAGCAACGTGTGGAATGCCAGAATCTGGAATTCGCTTTGTGCACCGTTCCCAATCACCGCCATGGTCCTGACATGATGTGGCGCAAGATATTTTGCGGCCAGTACTGATGTGGCAGCAGTACGTAACGCTGTAGCCAGCGTAAGTTCACTTAACAGCAGGGGATAGCCGGTGTCTGTTTCTGCGAGTGCCCCAAATGCCATGACCGTCAGATTATTTTTATCCGCGTTCGACGGATGCCCGTTAACGTATTTAAATCCGTAGAGGATTTCGCTGGCAGTTGGCATCAGTTCTATAACGCCCAGCGCTGAATGATTGGCGACCCGCCGGCATTTCTGGAAATGAGCCCAGTTCCGATAATCATCTTCTATAAATCCAGTCAGCTCTGTAATGAACTGCTGCACACCGGTCTTTCTGATCAGTTGCTGCATATGTGAAATATCAATGAAAGTCGTCATTATTCTGTCTCAGTTTTGGTATGCATTCAGAATAGCGATCATTGTGTAAGGTGCACAGTTGACAGAATGAATCAAATTGCATTATTTTTTATCAAATCTTATACACTTATGGAGCAATTTGTTCATGGGAGACATTGACCACAGAATCATCACACTGTTAAGAGACAATGCTCGTATCCCGGTCAGTGAAATTGCTACACGTATCGGCGTATCACGCGCAACGGTGCAGAAGCATCTTGATCAGATGGAAGCGAACGGCACCATCAGCGGTTACACTGTACGCATACGGCAGGAACCGGAGACGGACCTTATACGGGCCTGGATGAGTATTGCGATTGAAGGTAATAAGGCGCAAAAAATCATTCATCAACTCCAGGGAGAAGCAGCAATAGCAACGCTGCATACAACCAATGGCCGCTGGGATATCCTGGTAGAAATTCACACCCGCAGTCTTGAAGAGTTTGACAAGGTTTTAGGGGGGATTCGGCGCATCCCTGGGGTGGCAAATACAGAAACAAGTATTCTTCTTTCTACTCGTAAAATGTGATACTGGTTTAGAATATATCCCTGTCAAAAACCATATTTGGACTAAATTTTCATCCTAAAGCGGGTCACGGATACGCAAGGTTGGTGCGACTCTGCGCCAGACTAATTCAGCCAATGGCAACCAGCGCCTGAGCGTTCCAGCATGTAACCTGCATCCGGTTATATCTTTGATTTTTATTGCCAGTAGCTGTGTACTCCAGCGTTAACGTTGGTAACAAAGTCGGTAATGACTCCAACTTACTGATAGTGTTTTATGTTCAGATAATGCCCGATGACCTTGTCATGCAGCTCCACCGATTTTGAGAACGACAGTGACTTCCGTCCCAGCCTTGCCAGATGTTGTCTCAGATTCAGGTTATGTCGCTCAA
>OKKX01000237.1_pt1 | contig 10566 bp, 9 predicted proteins | sample 1611461 | NCBI WGS metagenome assembly OKKX01 (sample SAMN04436746, study PRJEB24849) | human gut metagenome | biome: human gut; feature: NICU; material: stool | host: Homo sapiens | place: USA: Saint Louis, MO | collected 2011-01-04
TACCAGTAGCGCCAGGCGAGTTTTCGCAAACATGAACATCTCCAAAGGCATTTATAATTGTTAATAAGAATTATTACCTTTTTGATGCTCTCTATAGCTATGCGCAATGCCAGGATACGTATGCGCGCTGCCAAAGACGCTGACTATTTTTCGCAAAAACGGGAAAAATAGATTAGCCCGGCTTTTGCACATCGCAGGGCGAGATGCCGTAGCGCCGACGAAAAGCAGTAGAGAAGTTGGTGGCGTGCTGGTAGCCCGACATCCAGGCCGCCTGCTGCACGCTATAGCCCTCCAGCAGATAGCCTCTTGCCCGCGCCAGGCGGCAGTCGCGCAGGTAGTCAAAAACCGAACAGCCGTATGCCTGGCGAAATTTGCTGCGCAAGCTGCTGGAGCTCATCGCCGCCCGCTGGGCCAGCTCATTGAGGGTGTAGTCGTTTTCCGGCGACTGCTCCAGCAGGCGGCGAACTCTCTCCAGCCGCTGCTGTTCGCCGCCCGCCGGGGCGACGTGCTTCGCGCTTTCATCCTGACAGACGCTCAGTCCATGGCCGAATAGCTGCAGGATAAGCCCTTCCAGCATCAGCTGTCGGGACACGCGACTCAGCGCGCTCTGCTGCGCGTACTGCAGTCCGCTCAGCAGAAAACCCGGTATCTGCCAGATAAGCGTTGGCGTCTGGCACCTTTCCCACTCGCGCATCAATGAATCGAGCAGGCCATCGCGCCAGGTGCCGTCCGGGTAGAGTCCGAGGGAGAGCGTACGGAGCCGGCTGTCGGCATCGTGGCGGGCGCGCATGGCCTGATGTTCGCTAAGGCGCGAGGTGAAGGCCATCCCGGAACGCACCAGGTGCTGCTCCCCGTTGAGGGTCAGCGCGACGCAGCCTTCCAGCACCACCAGCATATAGAGCGGGCTACTGTGGCGGGAGGTGGTCTCATAAGGCTGCAATACGTGAACATCAGAATGGGTGACGCACATGCCGCAGGGCAGGGTCATCTCTTCCACTTCTCCCCGCAGCACTGGGCTGGTGTGTGAAGGCTCCGGCTTTTGCAGCAGCTGCGGGAAGCGGTAGTCGATACCGTATCGTTCACCAAACGCCATAAACTCGCTGACGGAGAAGGTTTTCCTCAGCGCCTGGCGGGCGGGTTCGTTCTGCGTAGTTGTCTTGTTCATGCGGTTTTCGGCACCGGAGAGGGCGTCATCGGATGACGTCACCTTATCACTGCGCGGGCAGGGCGACAATAAAGATGAGAATCATTATCAACTTTTGCGCTGTGGCACAGAAGGCGCGCGGACGGCCGCTATCCGTGCGCCAGCGGCAGGGATCAGGCGTCTGCGTTGTCCAGCGGCCAGGAGTCGAACAGGTAGCCGTCGAAGTAGATATCATCGACGTTGGAGAACTCCAGCAGGCGGCGTTTGACGTTTTCCAGATGCTGCCACATGGCAAGCTTGGCCGCCCGGGCGTCTTTTTTGATTAGGGCGGCGAGGATCCGTTTATGATCCACCAGCCACTCCTGGCGGTAGTGGGTATCGCCGAGATGGCGATGCAGCTGGATCCACATGGGGTTATTTTCCCGCCATTGCCATGACTGCCTGAACAGCTCGACCAGCATACTGTTGTGGGTCGCTTCGGCAATGGCCAGATGAAACTGCATATCGCCGCTTTCGGAACCGCCCGGCGCGCTGCTGGCCAGCTCGCGCTCTTCCAGCTGTAAGGCCTGGCGCATTTTGATGATATCTTCCCGGGTTGCCTGCAGGGCGGCAAATTCGGCGATATTGCTCTCCAGCAGCTGGCGGGCCTGCAGCAGTTCAAACGGACCGGCATCATTGCAATGATTGATGTCCGCGCTCTCCGCCGCGCCTTCTCCGACGGCGTTATCGAGCACGTAGATCCCGGCGCCGCGGCGCACTTCGACCAGCCCTTTAATCTCCAGCATGATCAGCGCCTCGCGGACCACGGTGCGGGTCACGTCCAGCATCTCGGCGATTTCGCGTTCCGGCGGTAAGCGATCGCCGGGGTTATAGGGCGTCTGGACGATCAAATTGCGGATCAACGCGCCGACTTCCTGATAGGGTCTGTGCTGAGAAGTTTGTGATTTCATGATGTTATGCTGTGAGATGCGATAGCCCGGTGGCTGACTATAGCATCTGGCCAGGGGGTTGGCACCTCCCCGTGCGCGGAGAGTGGGAAAACGGGTCAACCACATTGGTGTGCAGTTGACCCGTAGCAGGAGAGAGCGTTACAGGCCGCCGCCGAGCGCCGCAACGCACTCGCGGGCACCGCGTTCGCACAGCGCGTGGTAAGCCTGCGTCACCGCCGCAATAAAATCGCTATTGTCCGGCAGATCGTGGGCAAAAATTCCGCTTAACGCCAGCAGCGCGGCGACGCGTTCTGCACCCTGATAACGCTGGTTGATCTGTTGGATCTCCGCCAGCAGCGGGTCGACGACATCAATAGGCTGCCCCCGCTCGTCGATGCCCTGGGTATAGCGCATCCAGCCCGCCACGCCGAGCGCCAGATGGCGCCAGCTGCTGCCGTTTTGCAGATGCAGACGGATGGGATCCAGCAGGCGCTGCGGCAGCTTCTGGCTACCGTCCATGGCGATCTGCCAGGTGCGGTGACGCAGGGAAGGGTTGCTGAAACGGGCAATCAGCAGCGTGGCGTAGGCCTGGAGATCGGTGCCTTCCGGCATGGAAAGCGTCGGCGCCTGCTCCTGCATCATCAGGGCGAAAGCCGCTTCGCGATAGGCCGGGTTGGTCATGGTATCGGCGATGGTTTCATAGCCGCCGAGATAGCCAAGATACGCCAGGAAGGAGTGGCTGCCGTTGAGCATCCGCAGCTTCATCATTTCAAACGGCACGACGTCTTCAACAAACTGCGCGCCGACTTTGTCCCACTCCGGGCGGCCGTTGACGAAGCTATCTTCAATCACCCATTGACGGAACGGTTCACAGGCGATGGCGCACGGATCGTAGACCCCAAGCTGGTCGGCAATCTCCTGTAGGGTTTCAGGCGTCGCCGCGGGCACAATGCGGTCAACCATGGTGCACGGGAAGGTCGCGTGAGCTTCAATCCACGCCGCCAGCGCTGGGTCACGGGCCTGGGCCAGGCCAAGTACCGCCACTTTCGCCACGTGGCCATTCTCGCGAACGTTATCGCAGGACATCACCGTAAAGGCGTTTAGCCCCTCTTCGCGGCGCAGGCGCAGCGCCTCGACGATGTAGCCTATAGCGGATTTCGGCGTCGCCGGATGGGCAAGGTCGTGTTGAATCAGCGGATTATTCAGATCGAGCTGACCGCTGGCCGCATCGGTGCAGTAGCCTTTTTCAGTGACCGTCAGGGAGACGATTGCCGTGTGCGGACGCGTCATGGCGCGCAGAATGCCGTCACAGCCGTCGATTTCCGGATGCAGTGCCTCTTTCATCGAACCGATAATTTTCAGCGCGGTGCTGTCAGCGCCTTTTTCCGCCACCGTGTAGAGCAGCTGCTGATTTTTCAGTTGTTCAATCAGAACGCGGTCGTTGCCCGGCATCAGGTTGACTTCGCAGATGCCCCAGTCGCTGTCGCTGGTTTCCAGCAGATGATGGGTATAAAGCGCCTGATGTGCGCGGTGTAATGCGCCGCAGCCCAGGTGAACGATGCGGGATTCCAGGCGAGAACGATCCCATGCGGGGCGCGTCACCGGCAGGTTGCTGTCGGCAATGCTTGCAGTCATAGCAAACTCCAGAGTGGGCCGCAAAAGGCGGCCGAAGAGGTAAAGGCGGGACGTCGGCCCCGCCAGTCAGGAATTAGCGGCTAAAAAAAGCGCGCTGAATCGCCAGCTCGACGCCGCGAACTTCAGCCAGCCCTTTCAGGCGACCAATCGCGGAATAGCCGGGGTTGGTTTTCTTTTTCAGATCGTCGAGCATCTGGTGGCCGTGGTCAGGACGCATAGGGATAAGATCCTCTTTGCCTTCCGCTTTACGGCGGTGCTCTTCTTCAACAATCGCTTTCACCACTTCGTACATGTCCACGTCGCCGTGCAGGTGAGCGGCTTCGTGGAACGTTTTCGGGTTCTCTTCGCGCAGCGTAGAGCGCAGATGGGTGAAGTAAATGCGCGGGCCGAACTGCTTAATCATATCCACCAGATCGTTGTCGGCGCGGACCCCGTAGGAGCCGGTGCACATGGTAAAGCCGTTAGCCATGTTGTTCACCGTGTCGACCATCCACTGCATATCTTCGATGGTCGAGACGATGCGCGGCAGGCCGAGAATCGGGCGCGGCGGATCGTCCGGGTGTACCGCCATACGCACGCCAACCTCTTCGGCGACGGGGATAATCGCTTTCAGGAAGACGGCGAAATTCTCGCGCAGCGCGGCTTTATCAATATCTTTATAGGTGGCAAGGTGCTGGCGGAACTGGTCGAGGGTATATCCCTCCTCCGCGCCCGGCAGACCGGCGATAATGTTGCGGGTCAGGCGCGCTTTATCTTCATCGCTCATGCTGGCGAAACGCTGATTCGCCTGAGCGACCTCGTCGGCGGTGTAGTCCGCTTCCGCGCCCGGACGCTTGAGGATATGCAGTTCAAAGGCGGCGAATTCAATTTGATCGAAACGCAGGGCTTTGGAGCCATCCGGCAGGACGTATTCCAGGTCGGTACGGGTCCAGTCGAGGACCGGCATAAAGTTGTAGCACACGGTGCGGATACCGCACTGGGCCAGATTGCGCAGGCTCTGCTGGTAGTTAGCGATCCACTTCGCGTAGTTGCCGGTATGGGTTTTGATCTCTTCGTGAATCGGTACGCTTTCGACCACCGACCATACCAGCCCGGCGGCTTCCACGATGGCTTTACGCTTGAGGATTTCGTCAACCGTCCACACTTCACCGTTCGGGATATGGTGCAGGGCGGTAACCACTCCGGTCGCGCCCGCCTGACGGACGTCAGCTAAAGTGACCGGATCGTTAGGGCCATACCAGCGCCATGTCTGTTCCATGCTTAACCTCTTTCACGTTATTGACCTGCTTCAGGCCGCTGCTTTGATGGTAGCGTCGGTTCCGGTCAACCATCGTAACGGAGGGGAAACCAGACGATATGGCGTATAAATTCCTCCAATTGGTCGAACATGTCAACCATGAATGGCAAATTGGTAAACCAAAATGTGACGGAGATGCGTGAAAGGGAGGAAACGTTAAACAGGGCGGCATTGATAAACCGCCACGGGGCGCGGGCGGATTCTGCTGGCGTTAGCGTTAAGCAATTTTCATGTACTTCAAGAGATTACCCAGAACCGGGGAAGTGGAATTCTTCATGGGCATAGGGCCAGCGCGCGGCGGGTAGCGTCGTGTTGCGAAATGGTTAACCAATGTGCCAAACCTATCGCCCAGAAGAAAGGAGGCGGTCATTGATGCCGGCCGGAGCGCGTACGGACTCGCAGCAGATCACACTTTTTGATTATTACGATTTCCATATAAAAACTACGTGTTATCATTCCGCTGGTAAATACCTTTTCAACTCTCACCGAGGCTTTGATGCTGGAGAATGTCATCATCAGATAATCAGCTTCCCGACCTTTTCAGGCCGGACTGGTTATCGCTGCGCTTAAACCTTACGCGAACACCTGCGGGTGTTGGCTCGTTTTTACGCATGATGATTAACAGGTTTCTTCAGTATGAATCTATCCCGTCAGGAACAACGTACCTTACACGTTCTCGCTAAAGGTGGCCGGATCGCGCACATCCGCGATGCATCAGGCCGCGTCACCTCTGTTGAATGCTACAGCCGCGAAGGGCTCCTGCTCAGCGACTGTACGCTCGCCGTTTTCAAAAAACTCAAAACCAAAAAGCTGATTAAGTCCGTCAACGGACAGCCCTACCGCATCAATACCACCGGGCTGAATAACGTCCGCGCACAGCTGGACAATCGTTAAGGAGCCTCTGATGACAAACCACAGCTTCACTTTTCATGTCGCCTCTGAAGGCGATACCGATGACATTCTCGACGTCGAAACCCGGGCTTTCGGCTACAGCAAAGAGGCCAGGCTGGTGGCCGATTTGCTCAACGATGAGAGCGCCTGCCCGACGTTATCGCTGCTGGCCAGGCATAACGGAGAGGCGGTTGGGCATATTTTATTCACCCGGGCGACGTTCAAAGGGGAGCCGGACTCGCCGATGATGCACATCCTTGCTCCCCTGGCGGTGGTGCCGGAATACCAGGGCGTTGGCGTTGGCGGAGGGCTTATCCGGCACGGCATTGAGCAGTTGAAAGCAATGGGAAGCCAGATGGTATTTGTTCTGGGCCACGCCGCTTACTACCCCAGGCACGGGTTTGAGCCATGCGCGGGAGATAAAGGCTATCCGGCGCCTTATCCGATTCCCGAGGCGCATAAAGCCTGCTGGATGCTGCAGCGGCTTTCGTCCCGGCCGCTGGGGATAACCGGTCAGATACAGTGCGCCCGGGCGTTAATGAAACCCGAGCACTGGCGCGAGTAATCAATAAGGAGATGATGATGACTATTGGCACGATTATTACAGGTTCCAGGCATATCGCGTTGTCATCCCAGGAGCGCAAAATCCCCTGGGATGAACCGGCTTTTAGCCAGCGCATGCTGGAAAACCATCTGTCGCAGGAGCACGACTGGGCCAGCCGCAGGCTGGCGGTTATTGAACAACAGGTGGCATGGCTTGCCGGGCAGCTGCCCGCCGGCGCGCGCATTCTGGACCTCGGCTGCGGGCCGGGCTTTTACACCCGCCTGCTGGCGGAGCGCGGCTTTTACTGTACGGGCGTGGATTTTTCGCCGGCGTCGATCGCCTGGGCCCGGCAGCAGGCGCAGGCGGCCGGGCTGGATATTGCCTATCACCAGCAGGACGTTCGCGACTACGCGCCGGAAACCCAGTTTGATTTCATTATGATGACCTTCGGTGAACTGAACGTGTTCAGCGCGGATGAGGCCCGCTCGCTGGTTCATCGCTGCGCGCAGTGGCTGGTTCCGTGGGGAAAGCTGCTCATCGAGGTTCATACCTATGCTGAAGTTAAACGTCAGGGAATGGCCGATCCCGGCTGGCAGCGCTGTCCGCAGGGGCTGTTTCTTGATGTTCCGCACCTGCTGCTGACGGAGCACGCCTGGGATCCGGCGGCGCAAACCAGCTCCACGCGGTTTATGGCGATTGAAGAGAGCGGCAAGGTGACGCGCTTCGGCAGCCGGATGACCGCCTGGCACGATGACGCTTATCTCGACCTGCTGCGCACGGCGGGTTTGACCACCATTACCCGCCCGGATGAGGCGGAATGGCCGGTCAGCGAAACCTTTACCGGCAAGCTGTATGCGCTGCTGGCCGAAAAAAACGTTCCCGATTCTCTTTCCGCAAAACCCATAAAAGGAATTCAACCATTGGATATCCCACGTATTTTTACGATTAGTGAAAGCGCCCACCGCATCCATAACCCGTTTACGCCGGAAAAATACGCCACGCTTGGCCGCGTGCTGCGGATGAAGGCCGGAACGCGGATACTTGACCTTGGCAGCGGATCGGGGGAGATGCTCTGTACCTGGGCGCGCGACCACGGTATTAGCGGCACCGGCGTCGACATGAGCGCGCTGTTCAGCGAGCAGGCTAAGCTGCGGGCAGAAGAGCTCGGCGTTGCCGACCGCGTGACGTTTATTCACCAGGACGCCGCCGGTTATGTGGCCGGGGAAAAATGCGACATCGCCGCCTGCGTGGGCGCGACCTGGATCGCCGGCGGCGTCGCCGGGACTATCGAGCTGCTGAGCAAAAGCCTCAAGCCCGGCGGTATGCTGCTGATCGGCGAACCGTACTGGCGCCAGGTACCGGCAACGGAAGAGATAGCACAGGCCTGTGGCGCCTCTTCGCTCGCCGACTTTCTGACGCTTGCCGATCTGGTCTCCTCTTACGATGCGCTTGGCTATGACCTCGTCGAAATGGTGCTGGCGGACCAGGAAGGTTGGGACCGCTACGAAGCGGCGAAATGGCTCACCATGCGCCGTTGGTTAGAGGAAAACCCCGATGATGAGTTTGTGCCAGAAGTCCGGGCGGAGCTGACGATGGCGCCAAAACGCCATGCGACTTATACGCGTGAATATTTTGGCTGGGGCGTATTTGCGTTAATCAAGCGGTAGTTGAAATACCTGGCATAGCCGCAAGGCTATGCCAGGGTCAGGGGGTTAAGAACCGCAGGAAAGGGTAACCGGGGTCAGCCCGGACGGCGGTAGCCCGTTTTATCAGAATTTGACGGTCACCTGATTGCCGAGCACCCACGCGTTTTTAATCTCTTCGCTTCCTCCCGGATGAACGAGCAGCTGCAGGTTAGGGCGCACGGTCAGCCATGGCGTCGCGCGAAAGCTATAATGCAGCTCTGCGGCATACTCGGCTCTGCGAACCGGAACATACAGAGGGTTATCATAATCATCGATCCCCCGCATCTGGTTCAGGAGCTGCGCCCGACGGGCGACTCTGTCGTTGGCGTGCATTTTACTGACGCCGAAGCTGATAAAGTCCTGCGGACGGCTGGCGAAAGGGCCTTGATAAATGGCGCCTGCCTGAATCTGATAGTCCATTGTCGCCGTATCTTTATCATTCATTGCCAGATGCCCGAAAAGGCTAAGGCCACGTTGGCGCTGGCTGCTCAAGTAGGCCAGCTGCTGGACGATATAGAGATAACCTCCGTAGCGGCCGTCGTGTCGCCGGGCGGCCTGGTGCGTGAGCACATAGGGATCGCCATTGTCATCATCCAGCACATCATTGGCGTCCGCCGTGTTATACCATCCCCCGAGTTTCCAGATTCCGGGGAGTTTTGCCGCGCCGAGAGTAGGTCGATATCCCAGTTCAAAAAGGTACATGTACCCCAGATGCCCGGTACCATCCAGCTGGAAGCTTCCGTGGCGGGTGGCGGAGGCAGGGTTGTACTGAAACGCGCCGGCCTGGACGTAAAGCGCCGGGGCAGGGCTGTATTTAATACGGCCGCCCCACTGGCCTATGGGGGGGTTATACCAGACGCCGCTGCCGTGGCCGGCTAAAGAGCCGCACAGCGACAGGTTTTGAAAAAAGCAGCCGTTGTTATCAAAATCCTCTCCCGGCGGCATCAGGACCCCCTTGAGATCCAGCTTTTTATCCCACCCGGTTTTTTTGAACCAAAACTGCGTCGCGTGCCATGTTTGCCCCCGACCGTAGTTGCTCTGAACACCGGAGCCTATTACCGGCGCGCGCGGATCCTGAAGGCGATCCTGAGTCAAATCTCGCCCGTTACGATTATTCACCGACGCTTTAAATTCACCGTCGTGAATACCTAAAATCTTTTCCAGATCCATATTTACGCCGAGAATATACTGGTCGCTGTAGCGCAGAGTTTTATCGCGATCGTAACCGCCGGAGATATTCGTGGCCGTCATCGCGCTATATTCCAGCGTAAAATCATAACCATGACGGCGCAGATCCGTTCGCCCGCCTCCCCATTCTCCGGTCATGTTTTTTGCGGTGGGAGAAAAAAGCGTCTCGTTGGCCAGCGTCTGTAAAGGGTGTAGTAAAGCCAGCAGCATCGCGCCGCTGTGGATGAGTTTGTTCATGTTTTTACCGCCTGTTAATGATCCAGGTCTATGAATATTTCCCGGTAAGGCGCGGCTGAATCAGCCGACTGCGCCGACCTCCTGTCAAAGGTGGCTCCGCGCTTTCCGGAGCCACAGGCCGTCTATGGCGACAGCTCTTCTAACGATTTTCCTTTGGTTTCAATGGCAAAAAGCCAGGTAATTAAGCCGCCAATCAGCGCAATGACCGCGAAAGTGATAAACACAAAGCGGATCCCGAAGCCGCTGACGATAAAACCGACCATCAGTGGGCCGATGGATGACCCCGCCCGGAGCCATGCGCTGGAATACGCGGTGCCGATAGCGCGCAGTCGGGTGGGATAAAGCTCAGCCGCGTACAGATAAAGCGAGAAAGCGATGGTCTGCAGAATGGCGTAGGTCAGGCTGCCCAGAATCAGAATTTCAACGGCGGATTTCGCGCCCAGAACGGAGAGCGTGATCAGCGGAACGACGGCCAGTAAAAAGGCCCATGTGTACCAGCGTTTGCGCCCGACGCGGTCGATCATCAAGGCGCAGATCACTGAAGCCACGACGCCGCAGGAAGAGGTGATCCAGCCGTAGGCCAGGCTGGTATCGAGGGAGAGGTTAAACCAGGTTTTGTAGAGAGTTGGAAACCAGGTGATCATTCCGTTGTTGACGCTATAAACCGTCAGCCACAGTCCCCATAGCATAAAGGTGCGGGATTTATAGATACCGCCAAAGAGGGCTTTAACGCCTTCCGGAGCCGCTTTTTGCGCCGCGGGGGCTTTTATTTCCGGTTCGGGCAACGTCATCCCGCGGCTGATGACCTCTGATTCCAGCGTCGATACGATGCTGTCCGCTTCCTTCAGCCTCCCTTTCGCTGTCAACCAGCGCGGTGATTCCGGCATCAGCCAGCGCAGGGGAACGGTCAGCGCGGAGGGGACTAAGCCAATTAAAAACATGACTTTCCAGCCATAGATGAGCACCAGAAAATAGCCAACCAATCCTGCAACCATCATGCAGATAGGGAAAATCAC
>OKKX01000242.1_pt1 | contig 10186 bp, 14 predicted proteins | sample 1611461 | NCBI WGS metagenome assembly OKKX01 (sample SAMN04436746, study PRJEB24849) | human gut metagenome | biome: human gut; feature: NICU; material: stool | host: Homo sapiens | place: USA: Saint Louis, MO | collected 2011-01-04
GGATGCGTGATCTGATCCTTCAACTCAGCAAAAGTTCGATTTATTCAACAAAGCCTCTTTTTGCAGAAACAACCGCTCAAAGGAATTTTATTTATTTTACTGACCGCGTTGGTTGGATGCCTGGTGTGTCTTTTTACCCTGTCGATCGTGGGGGGCGGGACTATGCCGCCGACGCCTTTCGTCACTATCTACTTAATTGCTTCTGTTCCCGTGACTTTTTGCCTGATCGCGCTCTTTGGTGGCTGGCCATTCAATATCATCAGTAAAAATCCATGGTTGCAGGGGGGGATGCTGCTGGTCGCCGCCTACGCGATAACCTGGCTACTTTTTCACACTCTGTTCAACTTTTCTTTCGCCCAGGATGCGCCGTTTTACAACCCGGCGCTCGATCCGCATGGCGTTTTCGTTGCCTGGCAACCGCTGACCGCCGCGCTCGACGCGCTCTTATTTATGCTGTTACTGGCGCTGTTTGATTTTTGGCCGCTATCCTCTTTGACCCAGCGGATGCCGTTGCTCAGTCAACAACCGTTCTGCGGTTTAGCGGCGTTACTGCTGGTCGCCCTGCTTTCCGCCATCCTGTGGTGGATATTCCAGTCCGTCATCGCGATGGATATCGTCGTTTTTATGGTCAATATCTGCGTGACGATGATTTTCGGCATGTTTATCCTTTTGGTCCCGTTGGAAGGGGTCAGGAGCCTGCAGATACAGCAACCATGGCGGGGGCTGGCATTGGCCGTCGCTGCTGTCATCTTCGCCGCCTTAATGCTGATGCTTTATACTTTTATTGCTGAGAAAATGTTCCATTTCCCAGAAAACGACAAACAACACGCCATTGAATTCTGGCTCGCATCCTCCATGCTGTCGGTCACTTTTCCCTCAATGGTATTTTTCGCGCAATATTTCCATTTTTGGCCATTTAGTTCTAAATAGGAGCTCTCAATACCCATACATTTTTACCAGGCCATGCTTTCTTCCGGGGAACGGGCTGGCGGTTTCCGTAGAATGGCGAACTTTTTTAACAGTTGCCACATCGAACGGCATTGATGATTGCGGGTTATCGTAACGTGCAACGCCTGCCATAACCGCTCAACATGATTCACCCATGACGAGTAAACTGGCTGATAAATAACGTTAAATTTGGGATTCGCTTTCAGCCAGTTTCGTGTCTTTCCGCTCTTGTGAATAATGTAGTTATCCACGATGAGCGTTATCGTTTTTGCACGGCGGTACGTTGCTTTCAGGTGCTTAAGCAGACTGATAAATAAAGATGAGGTTTTGCTACTGCCACCCACGTAGCTGACTTTACCTGTACCACTGTGCAACACACCCGCCAGATAATATTTTTCATTCTGGCCGGGTGTGACCACGCGGTTTTGCTGTCCGTGTACCTGCCAGCCGGCACCGATTTTAGGGTTAAGATGAATATCAACTTCATCTTCATAGAACACCGGGTGATCAGCGCTACATCCATCCAGCGCTTTACGGTTTACACCCATTTTTTCATCCTTGTGCGGATCGCGTATGTGCAGAGTTGGCGCGGTTCTCCGCCAGACAAGACCAGCTGAAGATAACCAGCGACGGATTGTTCCCGGATGAAGTTTACATCCAGTTATCTGGTTGATTTTTATTGTAAGAAGCTCCGTGCTCCAGCGAGACCGCTGATAACCAAAATCACCGGGAGAACGGCTGACGAGCAGAACCAGCAGTTCGCAAATTTGCTCAAATGACCACTTACGTTCACGACCGGGGTGAAGCGATATCAGACCTTCGGCACCATATAGAGTAAATCAGTTAATCCAGCGACCAATCGATGAGCGTGCACAACAGAGAGTCCGGGCTACATCGCTTACACTGACCCCGCGGCTCAACATCAGCATGGCGGTCAGCCTGCGGGCATGGTTCTTGTCCCGCGTTTTATGGATCGTTTTCTGCATCAGGCGTCGTTCGTCATGGGGTGTTGGTGCTATGATCGTCATCGCTCAGTCCGGTTGGTGATTTGTAAGCTTCCCTTTCATTTCACGGTTAAGACGTGTTTTTGCTTCACTCCAGTGAACTAGTTCATGGTAAGCCGATGACCGCACAGAGCAGCAGGTGCCATGTCAGGAAGTAACCCATATGGTCTTCCATCCAATGTTCCCAGCGTTCGATGCTGCCCAGCACACGGATGCCGATCACGTTGATGGAGATCGCCACAGCAAGCAGCAGCACCGTCCAGAGCAGCGCGTAAACAGGCCCTACGGGCGCAATATTTGTGGCGCATTCACAGACAATTCCCGCCACGCCTGGAAAAAGGTTCCATACCTCGAACTCGCCCCGGATTTGCCGCGAGCGAAGGTATCGTAGGCGGGGCTCAATGGGGCAAGAAGATTGCATGAAGGGCAGGAAGACCCGGACGAACGTTCCCGTTGTGAAGAATTCGCATTGGCCCTCACATGTCGCACCGGCGAGTTCCTCTGTCTGTAACAGGCCCGGGACGTGGATTCATATACGCCTCATAATCCCGTCATTGCTCTTCGGATGGGGGGCATGTCGCTTATGTCGACCCTGGTTTATTCATCGCCCGATGGGCGTTGTTGAATAAATCAGATTCGGGGCGAGTGTCCCTGTAGCTGGTTGTGTTTTCAGGCAATGCGCACGCTTTCTGGCATGCCTGCCTTCGTCATTTTGTTCAGTGCCCGCACCATGGCCATAGCCTCCGCCACCTGACCATCATAATCACGCAGCGTCAGTGAACCACCCAACAGCTGTTTTATCCGATACATCGCCGTTTCCGCTATCGAGTGACGGTTATAATCTGTTGTCCACTTCCACCGTGCATTGCTCCCGCTCAGTCGCTGATTCGCAACAGCACGGTTGCGGTCTGCGTACTGCCTGCATCATCAGGATTATGGAGCTCTGATCCTTCAACTCAGCAAAAGTTCGATTTATTCAACAAAGCCTTTGGCATGACGAAAAAGAAGCTTTCCCTGTAAATGAGGTAGGTTCACCTTGGGCGATCCTTGCGCCGGCTCGCTTCGTTGCTATTAAATATTCGTCTCGTCAATGTTCCTGGGCCAAGGGGATCACAGCTGACCTTAATGGCGTATTCTTCGTCCCCCATTATCAATGTGAATGATAAGTACGTTCAGATTAAAAGCCGACCAGAAGCAGGGAAAAAAGACATTGTAGATTAGCCCCTTAGATCACCAGACACTTCGCCTCTCTTAAAATAAGAGGTAGTCTTGGAACTATGTTTAACACCAGTCAGAATAATAAGATGGTTGAAGTGGGCAATGACTCCAATTTACTGGTAGTGTTTTATGTTCAGGTAATGCCCGATGACTTTGTCATGCAGCTCCACCGATTTGGAGAACGACAGGGACTTCCTGCCCAGCCTTGCCAGATGCTGTCTCAGATTCAGGTTGTGTCGCTCAATTCGCTGCGTGTAACGCTTACTGATGACGTGCAGTTTTCCCTTCAGACGTGACTCATACATCGGCCAGCCGTCCGTCATCCATACCACCACGTCAAAAACTGACAGCAGGCTCAGAAGACGCTCCAGTGTGGCCAGAGTGCGTTCACCGAAAACGTGGGCTATCACCGCCCTGCGTATCCTGTCATACGCGTAAAACAGCCAGCGCTGACGTGATTTGGCCCCGACGTAACCCCATTGCTCGTCCATCTCCGCACAGACGATGATGTCACTTCCCGGCTGTATCCGGGAGGTTACTGACTGCGGCCTGAGTTTTTTAAATGGCACAAAATGGTGTTGAGGCCCACGCCCATTAGTCGTGCGGTGGCACGGCAACCGACACCGTTCATAGCCATATCAATGATTTTCTGGTGTGTACCGGGCTGAGAAGCGGCATAAGTGAAGGTGAGCTGCCATGTTTTACGGCAGTGAGAGCAGAGATAACGTTGATGCCCGGCAGTACTTTTGCCATTACGCATCACGCCTTCAGTAGCGGAACAGGAGGGACAGCAGACGGAGACTGAAGCCACGGGAGCACCTCAAAAACACCATTATACACTAAATCAGCAAGTTGGTAGCATTACCGGCCGTTCACGTACATACTCACCACAGAAAACCATTCAGACTTTTATCGGGAATAACAATGTCAGCGTGTTGACTATGGAAGGCTCAAAGCCAAAACGGGTGTAAAAACATTTAACTTCTTCATTCAGCGCATGCACGGCCAGTGCTCTCACCCCGACCTGAAAGGCAATGTTTTGCGTACGGTATATAGCATCCTTAAGAAGTGCGGCACCAAGCCCATTCCCGGACCAGGCCTGGTCGATGGCAAGCCGTCCCAAAACAATGACTGGAATAACATCAGGCGCGTTGCGTCTATAGGCCCCAGGCACTGTGTTACGGTGGACGCTGCCCGAAGATAAACAATAATAACCGATGACCCGGTTAGTGTTTTCTGCGCAGACGACATAGACACGGGAAATGCCGGTACTGTGGTTTCTGAGAGCCTTCTTCTTTAACCACTCATTAAGGGCAGGCTCCTGGCAGCAGAACTCAGCGATGTTATGTTCAGACATCAGGGATTCAGGCGCTCTCATTCCCATGGTGATTTGCGGTTCATCAGGTTATCGATTCGCGCCTGGCGCTCCGGTGTTATTGGGGCGTCAAGCTCTTCAATAAACGCCTCAAACTGATTGTCATTGAGGAGGAACAGGCGTTGATCAAGCAGAATGTCCTGTGCCTCCCTGCAGGCAACCTCAAGCATAAAATCAGTCCGTGATTTTGAGACCAGGCTTGCGGCCATGTCGATCAGGTCACGCTGTGATGTTTTGGCCCGGATATTAATCGGAGCTTCACGAACGTCTGGTTTCATAGATACCTCATGTGTAGCAGATTTATACACGATTATAGCCTTTGTATATAGAAACGCTATACAAATCTGGCACACTTTCGTCGATCAGAAACACGAGCCGCGTTGTATCATCATGCATCTTTCAGGACTTATAAAGTTGTATCCAGCTGATAATTTCATCAAGCTGCTGGTTGTCCAGTTGGCCGCAGTTTTCAAACACCGCTGCAGCTACGATACCCTGCATTCTCTCGGTTGACGAACCTACACCAGCAACCGCTCCCATTCCCTGTCTTCCATCATCTGTCAGCACTCCTCTGCCGCTGCCGGTAAGAAACTGCTTCGCTTCGATGCTCATTTATTTTCTCCATAACATAGTAGGTGTTAATTCTGTTAAAGCGCTCGCCCCTCAGGCCAGTTCGCCACTTTCGGTGATAAGCGTGAGAACAAGCCGGGTATTCACACTCAGAGAAATGGGATCTCAAAAAATTTATGGATGGTTCGTTTTTTATCGATACGTGCCTGTCGCCACGTCTGTAAGTCCGGGCCTGTGTCCGCCATCCTGACGGCTTCAACAGATAATACCTTATATTTGCCCTGCTGCAGTGGCACGCCAGGCCAGCGGCGTATGGGGGCGTCTATCCACAGACGGGAGTTCTTAAGTTGGTCGACGGTGATCCATTTTTCTGACCATGCATAAAATTTCTGGCATCGCAGCTGATAGCATCGCTCTTCTTCCCGTCTTTTCCAGTCGCTGTCTACAGCAAACGTTCGGAGATCAATAAGAATCTCATGGACTTTGCCCATACCTGCTCTTCCCCGGAATGTCGTCAATATCCAAGGTATCAGGTCATGGCCGTAACGACCAGCAGCTCCAGGGGGAATAGTCCGGCCAGTACCGGCACCTTACCCTGAATTGATGTCTACTGTATGCGATATATTTGGGAAAACTGGCGATGGCTATTCTCCTGATTCTGATCGCCGGCAAGCGTTCCAGGCAGCAAAAGAGCCTGCGTAAGACAACATACCCTTGAGGGTCCTGACCTTCAACGTGCCCGACCCAGCCCGCGCCGCGCGGACGAAAAAAAGAGAAAAAATAAAAAAAAAGAAAAAAAGAATATGCCAAAAATGTGCACAGTCGCGACCCACGCAGAGCGTGGCGCTCCGGAGCAAAAGCTTTGCAGGGCTATAAGGCATGTTGTCTTACGTTTTGAGTGTGATCGTCCGATCCCACCAGCTTTCATGAATTGTCCCGCCGGGTGGACTGCTATAAAGTGCATACCAGCACTGCAGCCCCTGCCGGTGATGATGAATAATTCCGTCCGGCGAGTATTGAGCAAGACCTTCACTACGTATTAAAACCTGGAACTCCGGGATGACGATGCCTGAGGTGATTTACCACCGGGAGTAAAAATTCGTTTATGGCGCCAGCAGCTGGTACCTGGCAGAGTTAAGTTCTTATCGCAAAGGATGATAAAAATGAGCCATGGCAAATGTGAGCCGACAAACACGAATGCCGCCGATTACAAGCTGTACGCGCGATTCGATGCTGGTGAAACGCTTGAAAGCATTTTAGCCTCTCCACCGACCACGAAGCACAATAAAGTAACTTCTGAAGGAAACATCAGGACAGAACACAGAATGTGGATGGCGTGGAGAAAGAAGCATCCCAGACCACTCTGATTATCAGTGACGATTAATAAGGATAAAACATGCGAACGACAAGTATCACCCTGTGTCTGGTTTTGGCGAGTTTTGGTGTATCCGCAAAATCCTTGCAGACCCAGACCTTACTTACCAGGCAAATAAAACGTGTGCTAAACGAGATGTACTGGAACTGAAAGTCCCTTTAGAAGCCAATAATCCCTCCTCCCCCACATGGGGTTTGGACAAGGGCATGGTGCAGGCCACAATTGACGCACTGAAAGAAAATCCAGACATCGCCCCGGCTGACTCTGTAGCCTGCCAACAGGCTGCAATAAAACAGTATCGGGCTGGGCAAAAACACTACAGTAAGCTCAAGTAGCTGCCGTGATGCCCACCAGCTGAAACCTGTGTGTGGTATAAAAAACCCCGTAGCGCTGGTGCAAAACAGACCAGCGCATTCCAGTTCTCAATCCCGTTCTGTGCTGTAGGCCCCTGTCGCATTCAGACCTGAATTACCGTGCAAGGAAACATGTCAGTAAGCCATCTGGATACAAAAACTGGTGGTATAGCCATTTTATCTTAATGCTAATGTATGCGTACATTAGCATTAAATTTATGTTATTTACCCTTCTCCCTTCCTGGATGCCTTAACCTGGGTCTGATAGTTGTGCTTTACCCGCTCAATTTCCGCCAGAGTTGCCGCCCAGTGCAGCCCTGCGGCGTGACGATATCTGGTTGCCATTTTTTCAACGGCATCCGGAGTGCTGTCATCGCTGCGGTGCTGCCGTCCCTTCACCCCGAAAATTTCCACTATAAGCCACTGGCTACCGGTTCTGCCGAACAAGGCCTGACACAGCCGCCTCACGGCAAGCGGGGTCAGATCCGGCTCGGGATCATACGCGATGGTGGCAAAAATAAAACGCAGCATCTCAGAGGTTTTGTAGCGTTTTACCGCTGCCGCCAGCCGGGCCGCTCTTTGCGGCGCTTCCCAGCGGTCGTCGCTGTAACCTGCCACTTCAGAGAGATAGTCCTTCTCGAGTTGTTTAGCCGTGTAGCAACGTCCCCCCAAAAACATCCGCATAGCTTCTTTCGTTTCAGCTCTCACGAATCTTGTCCTCAGCCAAAGCTAATGTACGCATACATTAGCATTAAGTATCAGGTTAAACAAAAATCAGGAAACCGATCTGATTTAGTGCATGTGGCTGTCTCTTTTGAATTATAGCTTTTGTGTTACGGTACTCAGTTAATCCGATTTCTGAAATCCGGGCGTATACATGTTATCTCTTTTCCCGGTGGTCTACTGTAGTAGACAGAAAATACAGGAACCTCGATATTTCCATATCTTAATAAATTCTGTTCTTATATCCTCCGAAATCTTGATGGATGATATGGTGCTACATCATACTATGGTTCTGTTTTTTATGTAGATTTCATCTTCTACGCTTGACGGGTATGCCTGACTTTTAATTTATGAAATCTTTCAATGCCAGAGCTGTTACTCTGGCATTAAATATGGCATGTGTCATGATTAGGTAACGAATGAAATGGAACAAATCCTCCTAATCAAGATTTTTTACTTAGAATCGATATTGCAGGCCCGCTGTAATCGTATAGTTTTTATTTGATATCCCGGCGGCATCTCCCCCAATGGAGGCGGACTCGCCACTGTTAGTATCAATAATCTGAGTCCCTCCCTTAGCCTCCTCATATTTACTGTAGGTGAACTCAGCAAATACTTTGGCGTTCGGAGTTACGTAATATCCGGCATCAATTGAAGTGCCATAGTAACGTGAACTGGTCGTCTTCTCACGGAAAGTTAAATCCCGCATGTAGTGCTCATCGTTATCGTGCGCCCGAACCCAGTCACTGAATTTAAACAATGCATTGAACTCAAAATCATTAATACGATACTGACCTACAAGGCCAATGTACGGCATGGAAAACCGCTGGCTATAGCCAATTCCACGTTCACCAGCAGGGAATTCTCCAGTATATGCACCATTATCGTAGTTATAGGAACCACCGGTTGCAGTCCAGCTGAATCGAGTCTCCTGATAACCAGCCATTACACCCGCTTTATAGTTTTCATTCTGGAAAACCCAGCCTTTTGCGTTCAGATCGAATTCATTGGCATAGTTGACGTTCGTGCTGGGGTGGGATGAGTGGTCAGTCCATCCCGATTGATTATCGTTCATCCAGTCATAGTCGTCCATATGACCAGCCCCGGAAGCCAGGGATGTCCAGCCTCGTGCATTCAGTGTCAGAAACGAATATGCATCCCAGGAAATGTCGCCTTTTAAAATGGCTACATTCTTGATCTTCCAGTCCAGCTGGCTGACCTTTCTTCCTGTACCAGTATCATAAACCATTTCATGAGATTTACCGCTTAACATCCCGGCGGAGGTAGATACAGTTACACTTTCCGGTGAGAAATTTGGCGTTAACTGCGTAGATTCAGCATAAGCAGTACCTGAAAGCATGGCCATCATCAATGCAATTGTACTTTTGTTCATTTTTTATTCCCATAATGAAACATTTTTCGTATGTTGCAGAGATAGTTTAAAACTCATACAAATATGTAGCAACTGTCAATTTTTGTAATTTTAGGTTTCTGGAAACATATCCAGCATCTCTATTGAGGTTGATTAATAGGTATATAATTCAGTTTCTTATAGTTAAAATAGTCAGTGTAATCTTCTGATGGTTCTTGGACTGCGAACTAATATCACTCTCGGACGGCAGAATAATACAGACCACTGGAGCTATATCCATGGTCAGTAAGTGATCGTTCCTAACCATCGAGTACAGTAGACCTTTACCCACGAGGCTTCACAGGTTGCCTCACACAGTAGACACTTAACATGGGTTATATGTCGACTCTCGCATACAGTAGACCCTATTGGTGCATACCCGGCGATGCTCGGCCATTTAACCGGACATCGCATACAATAGACCATTGCCTTCAGCTCCCACCCGGTGCGTTGATTCTCGCCTACAGTAGACACCCGTTGTTCCTGCCCGGCTATTTAACCGGACATCGCATACAGTAGACCATTACCTGTCAGCAACTACCCGGTACGAGGGTTGTCGCATACAGTAGACACTCGTTGTTCATACCTGTGATAACCGGCGATGCCCGGCCATTTAACCGGACATCGAATACAGTAGACAATTACCTTCGCACGTCGCATACAGTAGACAATTATCTTTCAGAACCTATCCGGTACGTGGGTTGTCGCCTACAGTAGACACCCGTTGTTCCTGCCCGGCAGAACCGGCGATGCCCGGCCATTCAACCGCACGTCGCATACAGTAGACAATTATCTTTCAGAACCTATCCGGTACGTGAGTTGTCGCATACAGTAGACACCCGTTGTTCCTGCCCGGCATAACCGGTGATACTCGGCCATTTAGCCGGGCGTCGAATACAGTAGACCATTGCCTGTCAGCACCTACCGGTGCGTGGCTTGGCGTATACAGTAGACACCCGTTGTTCATACCTGTGATAACCGGCGATCCCCGGCCATTTAACGGTGCGTCGAATACAGTAGACCATTGCTTCTCAGCACCTACCGGTGCGTTAGTCGTCGCATACAGTAGACTCCCGTTGTTTCTGCCCGGCAGAACCGGCGATCCCCGGCCATTTAACGGTGCGTCGAATACAGTAGACCATTGCTTCTCAGCACCTACCGGTGCGTTAGTCGTCGCATACAGTAGACTCCCGTTGTTTCTGCCCGGCA
>OKKX01000245.1_pt1 | contig 9752 bp, 7 predicted proteins | sample 1611461 | NCBI WGS metagenome assembly OKKX01 (sample SAMN04436746, study PRJEB24849) | human gut metagenome | biome: human gut; feature: NICU; material: stool | host: Homo sapiens | place: USA: Saint Louis, MO | collected 2011-01-04
ATTATCGGCGTATCGAAAGATGCGGCGGGGAATACCGCGCTGCGCATGGCGATGCAGACTCGCGAGCAGCACATCCGCCGTGAGAAAGCGAACTCCAACATTTGTACCTCGCAGGTGCTGCTGGCCAACATCGCCAGCCTGTACGCGGTATTCCACGGCCCGGCGGGTCTGAAACGTATCGCTGGTCGCATTCATCGTCTGACCGACATTCTGGCCGACGGCCTGCAGAAGAAAGGGCTGAAGCTGCGCCATGCCCACTACTTCGACACCCTGTGCGTCGAAGTGGCGGATAAAGCCGCGGTGCTGGCGCGTGCCGAAGCCCTGCAGATTAACCTGCGCAGCGATATTCACGGCGCGGTGGGCATTACGCTCGATGAAGCGACCACCCGCGAAGATGTGCTGAACCTGTTCCGCGCCATCGTCGGCGACGATCACGGTCTGGATATCGATACCCTGGATAAAGACGTGGCGCTGGATAGCCGTTCGATCCCGGCGGCGATGCTGCGCGACGATGCGATCCTCACCCATCCGGTGTTTAACCGCTACCATAGCGAAACCGAGATGATGCGCTACATGCACGCCCTGGAGCGTAAAGATCTGGCGCTGAACCAGGCGATGATCCCGCTGGGCTCCTGCACCATGAAACTGAACGCCGCGGCGGAGATGATCCCGATCACCTGGCCGGAATTCGCCGAGCTGCACCCGTTCTGCCCGGTCGAGCAGGCGGAAGGGTATCAGCAGATGATCGCCCAGCTTTCCGACTGGCTGGTGAAACTGACCGGCTATGACGCCGTCTGCATGCAGCCGAACTCCGGCGCGCAGGGTGAATATGCTGGCCTGCTGGCGATTCGCCATTATCACGAGAGCCGCAACGAAGGCCATCGCGATATCTGCCTGATCCCTAGCTCCGCGCACGGCACCAACCCGGCTTCCGCGCAGATGGCGGGTATGCAGGTAGTGGTCGTTGCCTGTGATAAAAACGGCAACATCGATCTCGCCGATCTGCGTGAAAAAGCAGAGCAGGCGGGGGCCAATCTCTCCTGCATCATGGTCACCTATCCGTCGACCCACGGCGTGTATGAAGAGACCATTCGCGAAGTGTGCGAGATAGTGCATCAGTTTGGCGGCCAGGTTTATCTCGACGGCGCCAACATGAACGCCCAGGTCGGGATCACCTCTCCGGGCTTTATCGGCGCCGACGTTTCGCACCTCAACCTGCATAAAACGTTCTGCATTCCGCACGGCGGCGGCGGCCCGGGCATGGGCCCAATCGGCGTAAAAGCGCACCTGGCGCCGTTCGTACCGGGCCACAGCGTGGTACAGATTGAAGGTATGCTGACCCGCCAGGGCGCGGTTTCCGCCGCGCCGTTCGGCAGCGCGTCCATTTTGCCCATCAGCTGGATGTATATCCGCATGATGGGCGCGGAAGGGCTGAAGCAGGCGAGCCAGAACGCGATCCTTAACGCCAACTACATCGCGACCCGGCTGAAAGACGCCTACCCGGTGCTCTACACCGGTCGCGATGGTCGCGTAGCGCACGAATGTATTCTTGATATTCGTCCGCTGAAAGAAGAGACCGGCATTAGCGAGCTGGATATCGCCAAGCGCCTGATCGACTTTGGCTTCCATGCCCCGACCATGTCTTTCCCGGTAGCGGGGACGCTGATGGTTGAGCCGACGGAATCGGAAAGCAAGGTCGAGCTGGACCGCTTTATCGACGCGATGCTGGCGATCCGCGCGGAAATCGACCGCGTCAAAGCCGGCGAATGGCCGTTGGAGGATAACCCTCTGGTGAACGCGCCGCACACCCAGGGCGAGCTGGTGGGCGAGTGGAACCATCCGTACAGCCGCGAGCTGGCGGTATTCCCGGCTGGGTTGCACAACAAGTACTGGCCGACGGTGAAACGTCTGGATGATGTCTACGGCGACCGCAACCTGTTCTGCTCCTGCGTGCCGATGAGCGAATACCAGTAAGTTTGCGTTTTAGCTAAACTTTTAAAGGCGCTGCGGCGCCTTTATTTTTTTGGAGGGAAGGTATGGGAATAGCTCTTATTAGCGGCGCGAGCCGCGGCATAGGCCGGGCGACGGCGCTGCTGTTGGCGCAGGAAGGATATACCGTGGCGGTCAATTACCATCACAACATTAACGCCGCCACCGAGGTGGTGAATACCATTGTGGCGTCTGGCGGCAAAGCCACGGCGCTGCGGGCGGACATCAGCGATGAAGCGCAGGTGATGGCGATGTTTGAGGCAGTTGACCGCATGGGCGAGCCGCTGACGGCGCTGGTCAACAACGCCGGGATCCTGTTTACCCAGTGTACGGTGGAGAGCCTGAGCGCCGAGCGTATTAACCGCGTGCTGGCCACCAACGTCACCGGTTATTTCCTCTGCTGTCGCGAGGCGGTAAAGCGCATGTCACATCAACATGGCGGTAAGGGCGGGGCGATAGTTAACGTGTCGTCGGCGGCGTCGCGCCTTGGCGCGCCGGGGGAGTACGTTGACTATGCCGCGTCGAAAGGGGCGGTAGATACCCTGACCACCGGGCTGGCGCTGGAGGTGGCGGCGCAGGGGATCCGGGTCAACGGCGTGCGTCCGGGGCTGATTTATACCGAGATGCACGCCTCCGGCGGTGAACCGGGACGCGTGGATCGAGTGAAAGGTTCGCTACCGATGCAGCGCGGCGGCCAGCCGGAAGAGGTCGCTCAGGCCATTGCCTGGCTGCTGAGCGACAAAGCGTCGTATGTGACGGGTAGCTTCCTTGAACTGGCGGGCGGGAAATAACCCGTAGATGTCTATTGCCCGGCGGCGCTGCGCTTGCCGGGCCTACGGGGTCAAAGCCGAATGGTAGGCCGGGTGGCGGATACGCCTTACCCGGCATAAAAACCGCTAAAGCCCGACGGTCTACCAGGAGGCCAGCCACAGCCGCAGGCGCATTCCCCAACTGCTGGTCCAGCCGGTGGTGACCGACTTCACCTCGCCTTGAGAAATGACCACCAGCGTTGGCGTTACCTGGATGTTCCACTGCCGCGCCAGCTGGCCGCTCGGATCATTCACCGTCGGCAGCGTCATTTTCTTCCTGGTCAGCCACTTCTCCAGCGTGACGTTATCGCCGGAACGCAGGGCTATCGTCAGCACATTGCCGCTGTCCGCGGCAAGCGATGCCACCGACGGCGTGGTATAGCGACAAACTCCGCACCAGGTCGCCCAGACGTACAGCAGCAGCGGCTTTTGCTGGCTCATGGCGTTCAGATCCAGCGTCCTGCCGTCGAGTGTCTGCAGCGATGTGGCGCTGACGTTTTGCGGCAGCGCGGGCTGGCGAAAATAATCCACCGCCAGGCTCACCGCCGCGCCAATCAGCAGCCACACCGCCAGCTCGCGCAGCCAGCGCCTGATTTTACTGGCCACGGGCTTTCGCCAGCTGCTCTTTCACCAGCCCCTCCAGGTCTTCAGCAGGGATCGCGCCGGCCACCATCTGATCGCCGATTATGGTCGCCGGGGTGCCCTGAATATTCAGCACCTGCGACAAAATCAGGTTCATCTTCAGCGAATCCATGGTCTTGTCATCGATATTTACACTATCGGTGGCGGTTTTCTTCTGCGCGGCGGCGATACTGGCGTCATCGTGATAGCCTTTTTTCGCCATCAGCCGCTGATGCAGCGCCCAGAATTTATCGGGCTGCTGACGCCAGGTGGAGAGCGCGGTTTTAGCGGCATTCACCGAACTCTGCCCTTTAAACGGCAGCAGCTTAACGATGAGCTGGATGTCCGGATTATCGTGGACGATTTTTTCCAGCAGCGGATCAAACTGTTTGCAGTAAGGGCAGTTGTAATCGGTAAACGAGACGATTGTGAGTTTTGGCTCTTTCGCGCCGGTGCGCGGGCTATTCGGATCGTTAAACAGCAGCTGGGCTAACTGGTCATTACCGTTCGATTGTGGTTCTTCCGCCGGGGCGGCGAAGCTGAAGGCCGATACGCACAGCAGTAATAAGGCGGTGATAGCTCTCATGTTATTTTCCTTTAGCGGCGGACAGGGTGGCGATAAGTTGTTCGCGGTCTAACAGCGCAGGCAGAATCTGTCCCTGCGGCAATTCCGGTCCGTAAATCTGGTTAAACGGCACCGCGGCGCTGCCGCGTGCGGTTAAAAACTGACTAATGTCAGCGGAGGGGCGGCTCCAGTCGCCGCGTAAGGCGATCACATCTGGCGCTAACAGCGCCTGCTGGACGTCGTCGCGCAGCAGCACGTTGTATTTATTGGCTTTACAGGTCACGCACCAGTCGGCGGTGACATCAATAAATACCCGTTTATGCTCCGCCAGGGCGCTGGCGATAGCCTGCTCGCTGAGCGGCTGCCAGTTAACCCGGTCGCGGCGCGGGCCCTGGCCGTCCTGTTGGGCAACAAAGGCGACGGCGCCCGCTACCACTATGGCCAGGGCGCCCGCGCGCAGCGCCGTCCGCCAGCGGTAGCGCCAGGCGGTGGCCACTAGCAGGGCGATGGCCAGAATCACCAGCAGGGTAAGCACCGGCGTACGGCCGATGTGGATCGTCAGCAGGCTGACCAGCCATAGCGCTGAACTAAGCATCATTAGCCCCAGCACCACCCGCAGATGATTCATCCAGCGGCCCGGGCGTGGCAGTCGTTGCGCCAGACCCGGCCAGGCGACGATAAGCAGCCACGGCAGGCTCATGCCGATCCCCATGGCGAAGAAAATGCCCCACAGCAGCGGCAGGGGCGCCACCAGCGCCACCGACACGGCGGTACCGAGGAACGGCGCGGTACAGGGCGTCGCCAGCAGGGTGGCGAAGGCGCCCTGCCAGAAATGGCCCATTAAGCCGTTGCCGCCCCTGGTGGCGAGGAAAGTGCTGGCGCTGGAGGAGAGGCGGATTTCGAACAGCCCCAATAAACTGGCGCAGAACAGCACCATCACCAGCGCCATCGCGCCGATAAACCACGGGTTCTGGAACTGGATGCCCCAGCCGAGCGCCTGATTCCCCAGGCGTAGCGCGGTCATCATCAGCGCCAGCGCCAGGAACGAGACGACGATCCCGCACACCGAGGCGAGGAACTGCCGCCGCACCGCGCCGCGTTCGCGACCTTCGGTTTGCACCAGCGAGCCGAGCTTCATGGCCAGCACCGGCAGCACGCAGGGCATGACGTTGAGAATAAGCCCGCCGGCCAGCGCCATCAGCAGCACCCAGCCTAACGCCAGCCCCGGCGCGGCGCTGCCGGCGGCGACGGCGATTTGGCTTTCCTGCGCCTGACCGCTATCGGCCAGCACCAGCGACAGCGTTTTGCCGCTCAGGTCCGGCGCCGCTTCGCCCCAGCTATCGGTGACTGGTACGGTGGCGGTCAACGTATCGCCGCGGCTGGTAAAGCTCGGCTTACCGAAATCGACATCCTCCATGCTGTCGATAAACAGCGCTGGCTGCTGCCAGCCGGCATCGCGGCGGGCGGTCACCGTCAGTTTGCCGCTGACGTAGCTGGCGGTCAGTTGCGAAGTCAGGCCATCGCGCAGCGGCAGTGTGCCCATCGCGCGGGTAAAATCATAATTAAATCGCTCCCCCGACGGAGTCGTCATATCCAGCGAAAAGGGATAGTCAGTGAGAATACAGACATTGCTGCAGGTAGAGAGCGTCAGGACGCCGCTAAGCGTCGGCGGTATTTTGCCGCGCAGCGTCATCGGAAAGCTGACGTCGCCGTGATAGCCCTGAGTGGAAATGCCCGCGACGTCGAAGCGCTGCGGCGTCGGCCAGCGCCAGCTCACCTCCAGCGGCGTGTGCCAGGCGATAGCCGGCGCGATGCCGCCTTCCCCTGGCGAGCGCCAGTAGGTTTTCCAGCCCTTTTCCAGCGCTACGTCTAAAAGCAGGCGAGTGTCGCCATTGCTCTCGGTTTGCGCCCGCAGGCGGACGCTGGCGTGTTGATTGTCGGCGGCGCGCAGCCAGCCGCTGTCGGCGGCCTGGCTGACGGGCAGCCATAGCCAAAGCAGGCAGACCAGTAGTCGCCTGAATACCATATACATAAGTTTGCTCCGTAAGTGATGAATTAACCTGAACTGTCAGGAGAATCAATCACTCACGGAAGATGCATAATCGCAGATGCACCCGCAATCGGGGTGAGGAGATAACGCGGGGAGGCCACTGGCGTTCGATACGCGGCGGGATCGCCGCCAGCACCGCCAGCAGCAGGGTGATAGCCAACAGCGCCCCTTCAAACAGCATCGGCGGAACGGCCATCAGCGACTTGGCGCTGAGCTCGCACGGCGTGACCGGCGCCTCGGCCTGATCCTGGTTTTGCTGTAGCGACTGGCTGTCGGCGGTGAGGTTCATGACCAGCGCGTGCATCCCGGCCATCCGTTGAGCGGTGCAGGTTAGCACCACCAGACAGGCCAGGAGGACAAAAAGAATGGCTTTGCGTTGTCGCTTAATCATGTTTGCCTCAAATATTCACGAGGCTTATCTTAACGGGCGAACGGGTTTTGGCAATGGTAAAGCTGTAAAGAAGTGTCTGGCGGATAAGCAATTAGCCCTCCCCCGGCCGGGAGAGGGCGGTTAGTTACAGGTTCTCACCGTTGCTGGCGATGACCTCTTTGTACCAGTTAAAGCTCTTCTTGCGCGAGCGGGACATGTCGCCGGTGCCATCGTCGTGTTTGTTGACGTATATGAAGCCGTAGCGTTTGCTGTACTGCCCGGTGGTGAAGGAGACGCAGTCGATGCAGCCCCATGGGGTATAGCCCAGCAGATCGACGCCGTCATAAGTGACCGCTTTGATCATCTCTTCGATGTGGGCGCGCAGGTAGTCGATGCGGTAGTCATCGTTGATGCTGCCGTCGGCTTCTACTTTGTCGTAGGCGCCAAAGCCGTTTTCCACGATAAACAGCGGCTTCTGATAACGCTCATACAGTTCACACAGAGAATAGCGCAGGCCGACCGGGTCAATCTGCCAGCCCCAGTCGGAGGCTTTGACGTGCGGGTTCGGCACGCTGCCTTCGAAACCGGAAATGGCGTCGCCAGTGCCGCCCTCGGCTTTCACCGCGTTGGTCATGTAGTAGCTGAAGCCGAGATAGGCGCAGGTACCTTCGCGCAGGATCTGCGCGTCGCCGTCTTCCATCCTGATGTTGAAGCCGCGGCGTTCCCATTCATTCAACACATAGCTCGGGTAGTAACCGCGCAGCTGGACGTCGGTAAAGACGTAGCGCTCGCGCATCGACTCCTGGGCGAACATGACATCTTCCGGTTTGCAGGAGTAAGGGTAGAGGGCGACCATCGCCAGCATGCAGCCGACCTGCATGTCCGGGTTGATGCGCCGCGCCGCTTTCACCGCCAGCGCGCTGGCCACGAACTGGTGGTGCAGCACCTGGTACATGGTCTCTTCCGGATTGTCATGCTCGGTATAGACCACCCCGGAGCAGCAGTAGCCGAACAGCGGCGCGCGCCAGTTGCGCTGGTTATTGATCTCGTTAAAGGTCATCCAGTATTTCACTTTGTGCTTATAGCGCTCGAAGACCACTTCGGCGAAGCGTACAAAGAAATCGACCACTTTGCGGTTGGTCCAGCCGCCGTACTGCTGCACCAGGTGCAGGGGCATCTCGAAGTGGGAGAGGGTGATCACCGGCTCGATGTTGTATTTCAGCAGCTCGTCGAACATGTCGTCGTAGAACTTCAGTCCCTCTTCATTCGGCTGGGTTTCGTCACCCTGCGGGAAGATACGGGTCCAGGCGATAGAGGTGCGGAAGCATTTGAAGCCCATCTCGGCGAACAGTTTGATGTCTTCTTTGTAGCGACCGTAGAAGTCGACGGCTTCGTGGTTCGGGTAGTATTTTCCCGCTTCGACCTGATGGGTGATTTCGCGCGGCACGCCGTGCGCCCCGCCGGTCAACACATCGCAGATGCTGGGGCCTTTGCCGCCCTGATCCCAGCCGCCTTCAACCTGATGCGCGGCGACCGCGCCACCCCATAAAAAATCTTTCGGAAGGGTTAATTTTTTCATCCTGGCTAATCTCTCTAATAACTATTGTTCTCGAGTCTAGCAAAGTGAAAGTGAATGTCACGATATAACAAATTCCGCCAAAGGTAATATGTTACATCAAAAAAACAGGCTGTTATTTTTAGCTGATTTTGCGCGCTAATTTACGTCCGAGGGATTCGAGAATATAAATCACTGGAATTTGCGTTGTAATATCGTAGACGCCGCCAATGCGCGTCTGCGGCACGTGCCAGGAGAGATTGAAATCAGCCAGTTTGGCCAGCCGCGAATGCTCATGGCTGGTAATCGACATCACCTTGCAATGATGTAGACTGAACTGGCTGGCAAAGCGCAGGATCTCTTCCGTCTCGCCAGAGACGGAAAGCACGATCGCCAGCGCGTTGCGGGCCATATCGTTGGTTACCGGAAAATAGGGGTCGTCAATATGGTTGCTGAATTTACCGACGTTGGAGAAGAAGCGTGCGCCATATTTCGCCAGCGCGCCGGAGGTGCCGGCGCCGACAAAAATAATACGTTCGGAGGCGAGAATAATATCGACGGCCTGCTCGAGTAATTCATCGAACTCGTCATTATTGACGCTTTTAAAAAAGCTCATTATTTCGCTGGCGCCGATATTTGCCTGTTGAGGCTCATTCTGCTCGAGATATAATTTAAAGCGCACGCGAAATTCAGAGTAGCCCTCGCACTGCAGTTTGCGGCAGAAGCGTAACACGGTGGTCGTGGAGACCCCGGCGGCCTCGGCCAGTTCGCGGATGGTCATGTACATCACTTTGTCGCGATTTTTAATGACGTAGTGGTAGACCATCATCTCAAGATTATTGAGACTGGCGACAGCGGCGTGGGAGAACATACTCACAGGGCGAACTCACAATTCATAATGACCAGGACGGAATTATATCATGCAGGCCAATGACATTACCTTTTTTCAGCGTTTTCAGGACGACATCCTCGCCGGGCGCAAAACCATCACCATTCGCGATGCAGCGGAGTCGCACTTTAAGCCCGGCGATGTGCTGCGCGTTGGGCGCTATGAAGATGACGGCTATTTTTGCACCATCGCCGTGACCGCGACCTCGACGGTGACGCTCGATACGCTGACCGAACAGCATGCGCAACAGGAGAATATGACTCTCGGGCAGCTGCGGCAGGTCATCAGCGACATCTATCCTGGCGAGAGCCAGTTTTATGTCATTGAATTCAAAACGCTTTAAGATAATCAGGAACAGCTGTGAGTTGAAATAAAAATGTAACTTTATGATTTTAAAGTATTTACAAATATACATCGTTTTATTTTAGCTAACAGGTGTTCACTTGAATCATTCTCAGTTACCCTAAGTGGGCAATGAAAGCGTTCTTGTTTTCACGGAGTCCAGTATGGTTCGCAAACCATTAATCACTCAGGGATATTCTCTGGCAGAGGAAGTTGCCAACAGCATCAGCCACGGGATCGGGCTGGTGTTCGGTATCATCGGCCTTGTGTTGCTGCTGGTGCAGGCGGCGGATACAAACGCCAGCGCGACGGCGATCGCCAGCTACAGCCTGTACGGCGGCAGCATGATTATGCTGTTCCTCGCTTCCACGCTCTATCACGCGATCCCGCATCAGCGGGCGAAACAGTGGCTGAAGAAATTCGACCACTGCGCTATCTACCTGTTGATTGCCGGGACCTACACGCCGTTTTTGCTGGTGGGATTGAATTCACCGCTGGCGAAGGGGCTGATGATCGTCATCTGGAGCCTGGCGCTGCTGGGGATCCTGTTTAAGCTGACCAT
>OKKX01000273.1_pt1 | contig 8215 bp, 7 predicted proteins | sample 1611461 | NCBI WGS metagenome assembly OKKX01 (sample SAMN04436746, study PRJEB24849) | human gut metagenome | biome: human gut; feature: NICU; material: stool | host: Homo sapiens | place: USA: Saint Louis, MO | collected 2011-01-04
GATGCGTGATCTGATCCTTCAACTCAGCAAAAGTTCGATTTATTCAACAAAGCCGCTCCGATTATGAATCAACGCCAACCAGCATTGCTTTCTAATGCGCCTTAAAAAGATTATTTATCAAACCACTGGCTCTGTACAGCGATAAAACCGGTCTTTACAGGTATACAACAAAAACGGCACTGCTCGAGAGAAGCGTTACTTTAAATTTTCCTCGATCACCCGACCTTCTCTGCTGCGGACTAAGTTCTAAGTGAAGAAATCCTTGTGATCTTTTTATCTACGGTCAGACGAACCACGATAATGCGTGTCAATAAGAAAAAAACCACCTTATAAAGGTGGTTTTATATAGCTACGAAAATTTTTTTAGATCAGGAAATCTTCGAGAGTTTTTCCTGCATCCAGCTGAGCTTTAATTGGTGCCGGGGTTCGACCCTGACCTGTCCAAGTTTTTTGCTCACCAGCTTCGTCTATGTAAGCATATTTCGCCGGACGAGGTTCCCGTTTTTTTCGTACTTTAATGTTAACGGCCGCGTCCATCAGTTCATTCGGATCTATACCATCAGCGATCATCATTTCCCGGTACTGAGAGAGTTTTTCTAAACGCTCTCGATTAGCTGCTTCAGCCGCCTTTTCTTCTTCACTGCGTTCAGTGACTACTACAGTGAACTTTTCTAATACTTCTTCGAGCACTTCTAATGGCAGCTCTCGTGCCTGGGCGCGAAGTGTACGGATGTTATTGAGAACCTGTAATGTCTCGCTCATAGTTACCTCTTTAAGCACAGTGTTATGCAGTTACATAACAACATTAAATTAATTAAAAAATTTCAGCAAGTGGCTTTGCAAGTTAAATTATTTCAATCGAGAAATGTCTTAAAAAGGAATCGCTCTCATGCTGATTCTATCTTCCTTAGACAGGATACTTCCCGGTTGGTAAATTCTCAATCTTTTAAAAAAACACCTCAGAAATTCTGTCTCTTTGGTTATGAATTAATCGTTGAATTCAATGTAAAGAGGTTTTGTAATTGTAAATGTCACCAGGAAAATAATCAATACAATTTAGTTCGAAATTGTGAAGACCGAAATGTCATTCCTTATTTATTTATTCGCTTTGCGCCATTGACGTGGTTCAATCGAGTTCGGGTCCGACCACAGACCTTTACCTGCATTGCGAGCGTTCTGCTCAAGAGTCCCATATTCAGGTACAGTTAATCGATCCTGATAGCGATAAGCCCAAGCCATTCCTTCTGCAACCATGACGGCATTAATATCCTGGCTTTTAAGATAGATTGTACCAAGCATACGTCCATAGGCGTCCTGCCCATGGTCCTGAATATTTACAATCTGGTTTGCGACCAACTGGATCATTGTCTGCTTAGCCTTCTGGCCGAAGGCTTGCTTACTTTCAGGGGCATCAATTCCATAGAGCCGTATTCTTGTATTTATTGCACCGTCATAAGCCTGTACAGTATCACCATCAATTACTCTGACAACTTTTGCCGAGAAAGTTTTGGCAATTGAAGTCAGCGGTGTTGTTAAAAGAAAAACAGCCAGCGGGAAAATGGCTAACTTGTTCATCCGGATGTTTATCATTGGTTGTCTCTGGGTGATAATCATAAAATGTGATTTGAGGGTGAAATCACAACGATTTTGAAAAGTTACTTTCAAAGTATATGTTACTTTATTAACTACATGCTATTGTGTCAATGTATATGAAAATTTTTGCCAGAGGTGAATGACAACGCATCTCAGTCCAGTAAAGGGGGGGGTATGTCGACTGTTAATGATGTGATTATATCTTTCGGAAATGACAGTAAAAGGTATTCAAGAGACTTCCAGACAAAAGACGAATTTAAAAAGAGCTGGTACGCAGTTTTGTCCCGGGCGCATGCTTCTGTAGAAGCTAAGGTTAGCTGCTCCTGTAAAGGAAAAGGACAGAAATCACTTGCCGTAAAATATCACTCAGGCGGTGATACTTATTTCCTGGCACGGTACCCAAATACGGGTAGTCAACATTCTCCCGACTGTATTTTCTTTACGCTGGATAAAGACAATTCAGGGTTAAAATGCTATACACAAGGTGTCGTCAAAGACCTTAAAGATGGTGGTTACGGCATAAGGCTAGCCGTGGCATTAGCCTCATCTGACTCGGAATCTACCTCGATAGTACCGGCGGATAACAGGAATACACCTGGTGGCGTCTCACAGAATAGCATGTCATTGCTGGGTCTTTTGCAGTTCTTGTGGGATGATAGCGGTCTGAATCGTTGGTATCCGAAAATGGCCGGGAAACGTAATCCTGGTAAGGTATTCAACCTTATATCCCACTCGGCAGAAAAAATTAAAGTCGCATCACATCCACTGTCCATGCATTTAATTGTAGGTGCATACCCTTCAACACCTCAGGTCATGAAAAATATAAAAATGACATCAGATGCTCTGAAGAAAAAGGAGCGTTTGATTTGTCTCAATGTTCTATCGAAATATAATCCTGAAAAACATTCGAATACATCAAAACGACTTCCTGTCAAGTTCTTTTCTGGTGTTCCGATCGTGCTGATGAATACTGATAACTGGGCATCTCTGGAGAAGAGATTCAGCTCTGAAATAGCAAATTGGCGTTCAGGAGGCAACGTCATCTGTATTGCTATAGGCGAGCTGGGTAAATTTAAGGGGAATGATACATACTATCTTAAAACACTTCAGATTGCTTTGATGAATGTTGATGATAACTGGATCCCGGCAGACTCGAGCTATGAACTGACCATGCTAAATTATCTTCATAAGCATGAGCGATCATTTATAAAACCCCTGAGATATGATGCTTCTAATAATGATGTATTTCCGGATTTCTGCCTGACGGATATCGGGGGTACTGAACTTTTTCCTATTGAGGTATTTGGTATGGATACTGCTTCATATTTGGCGCGTAAGGTGATCAAAGAAAGTTACTATAATGAACGATATGGAAAGGATGGGTGGGCTTCATGGGTTGCACCGGCTGGACCCCTTCCCCATCTTCCCGATAAGGCCAGCAGTTAACCACCAAATGCTTCTGTAAGGTATTCGTTCTAAGGAAAACAGGACCCGATATCATGGACGATTCCACTCCCCTGCTCGTTCCCCCAACCAAAAGATAAAAGTTACTTTTGCGGCGTAAATGGCTTCATCCCTGATGTTCTTCATCCAGCGATTTTAATACTGACCCTTTAACCGGATAGAAATCATCCGAATATTTTCTTTTTCTTTGCTGCGCGCTACGTGAAATCTGACGTACTCACCCCTCCGATTTTCTTCAGATTTCGCGTAGCGCAACCTGAGCGAAAACCACTCGAAAAGTAACTTTTAGACTGATTTAGAAGCCGGTTACCTCCATTTTGGATATTAACATAATATTAACACATGGAATAAAGGGTATTATTCGAACTGTAACTAGGATGTTGCATACCTCTTGAAGCGATGGAAATATGAGCATATTTCTCATTATTTCTGAATCCATACATTTTTATTGTTTTTATAGCGACATATTGAAACCTTGTTTTATTTAATAAACATAAATTTTATAATCAATTGCTGTTATTTTATCGCTATTGACATTTACTATTGTGACTATATCAAATGATATTAGATCGCTTACATCTAAAAGTGACAGTGTCACGGATTGTGCACCCAAAGAGACCCTTTTCGTGAAAAAAGTAGTTCACTCCCATAACGAAACGTGGGCTTCTTTTTTGCAGATCGTATGTGGATGTATTCAGGTAGCAGGAAGGAAAGTGATGCAGGCATGAAAGGATGACAAACCGGCAAAGGGGCTGCTACTGCTCCATATTCAACAAACCACCCCTGGTAAGTTGAATCCTTTGCCGGTTTTACTGACAATACCAGATAAGTTAACTTTTTCCATCCGATTTTGTCTTCAACATTTTGAATTCAAGATTTTTTCAAAATGGGATGCTTTCACAGGGCAACAACGGTTTTCAAGTATCTCGGATCATCATTCTTCATAAAAAATAGCTAAATAGCGATTTCACGTATTTCGCCATGAAAAAGACAAGCTATACTGAAGAACAGATTGCGTTTGCGCTGAAAAAGGCCGAAACCGGCACTCGCGTCGGGGAAGTCTGCCGAAATATGGGCATTTCTGAGCCCACTTTTTACATCTATGGACTACCTCCGTTTTGCAAGTAATGAATCTGGTTTGGGGTGTTGCTTACATCTATCCGGTATCAGGAAAATAAGTAATTTTATATCTTACCGACAGTCGCCCTGTATTCTGATACCGTCTAAATGGATCATCCTGACTGACCTCAACGCACAACGCCCGGATCCATTGATGCGCCGGATCGCGATTCCAGGCCATGCTTTTCGTAAAGCATGGTACTTCCAGTGGCATATCCACAATCACCAGATAATCATCTTTGCAGGCCAGACGACGCGGAACCACGGCAATCATGGAAGGGTGTATGAGCCGTCGCGGTAACTGTCACGATAACGCGGTTGCAGAAAGCTTTTTCAGTTACTGAACCGAGAGCGCATAAAGAAAAGATCTACGGAAGGCGGGAGAAGCCCGCAGCGAAATTTTTGATTACATCGAAATTTTTTATAACAGTAAGCGTCGACATGGGTCGAGCAATCAGATGTCACCGACAGGATATGAAAACCAGTATTATCAATGGCTCGGAAGTGTTTAGATTATCCGTGGCGATTCAAATGTAAGCCACGTGAGAACCTCAAAAGCACCATCGTACACTAAATCAGTAAGTTGGGAGCATTACCCAAAACTCAAATAGCACTATATACAATCACTTTATTACGCCCCTCTCCCTTTGCTTGATAAAGAGCATCATCAGCATTTTTCAGCAAAAAGTCGATCCCACTAAGGGGAGCAGTTTGCGTTGCTACACCAGCAGATATGGTGACACGCAAGTCATTAGTAAAAACAGTACTTTCAATAACACTTCTGATACGCTCCGCAATACGCTCTGCTGTTACCACTGAAGTATTCGGCAGAAAAATAACAAACTCTTCACCACCAAACCGGCAAACAATATCTTCACTACGGCAGCAAGAATTAATAACATGAGCCAAAGAAATAAGCACCTCATCTCCGACCCCATGCCCGAAGAAATCATTTATCTTTTTAAAAAAGTCAACATCAATAGCAATAACTGAAGCCCCTGAGCCTTGCGTGTAATCCTTTGTTTTATTCGAAAACCCCAATCTATTATTTACACCGGTTAGGGGATCTTTTACTGCCACTTCATTTAGAGTGTTAACCCTTTTCATCATTACCTTTACATTCGTTAAAAGTGCCTTTTTAAGGCGGTCAGCTTCGGCATACCAAGCATTGATACCTTTAATATAAGTCAGCGAGGACTCTATATCTTTAGCATTGGTAGATATAGCAAGATTTTCTAAAGGAATTGAGATTTGGGATGCAATGAAATATGAAACAACTGAAAACACAACTATTATTACAACTAGCAGCACAAGCACATTTTTAGCATAATTAATAAGAATAGTGGTCACGTTGTCAGCATGACTATAAACAAACACATTCCAGTCAGTATTTTTCATATGAGCATAACCAAGAAGATACTTATGCCCCGAAGAAAAAAAGGTACCATCGCCTCTTTCAGACGAAGCTAACTTTGATTTCAAATCATCAGGCATAACCATCGGTCGACCAACAACACTGTTATCTTTATTAAAGATCACATTACCATCATCACTAACGATGGTAATTTCAGTGTCGTCATTAAAAAAATGCCTACTCAAAACATCGCTAAATAAACTCTGTTTTTTTAGATATATAGACCCGCCGATATACCCTATGTAATTACCACTCTTATCATAAATAGGATGTGACAACAAAATAATCAAATTCCCAGCAACTGATTTGTAAGGTTGCGATATAAATGCCTTTTTGCCCTCAATAGCCAATTTACTGACACTTGAGTTCAAGTGAACACCAACTAAATCAAGTGATTCTGGAGAAGTTGCCAGAACAACAGCGCCATTACTAACAACAATAACTGAATTAAACATGCCGGACTGCAATCTTAGCCTATCAGCCTCATTTTTAAGATATTCAACATCAGTCGTTGATTCAATTTTCTTAGCACCATATGCTAGTTCGCCCTGAGCCATTTCAATATAACTGCTCATTACATCCGACATTTTCATAGCGTACGATGAATTAGCATCAAGCAAATCTTTTTCTATATTTTCGTGTTGATAAAACATAATGACAACTATCATAAAAATAGAAGTCAAAAAAATACCACCAACGGACAAGGTTATGACTATCGGACGAAGGTGAGGCTTTTTAATTCTCATAAAAATACACTCCATATAATTAAAAAATGCCGCATTTACCATAGCAGCCCTTAGCTACACCGCTCCGGACGTGTTCAGCACGACTGCATAGCATGCAGTCGTGTGAATGGCACTGGTTTTCGACGCAACTTAGCTGAAAGCCCTGTTTTAACCGGTTTGTCACAGTGTCGGTCCATTGTACGTCTGCTACCACTGCGATCGTTTCAGCTTTAGCGCTTTATGATGCTGCGCTGCTCGCTCAAACTCTGCATCTGCGTTCTTAAGGCCGTGACGCGCTCGCTCAGCGCCGCGTCCTACCGTTGCATAAGACCAGGCATCGTACGCTATTCCGCGAAGGCGTACTCCTACTCGTCCTGATCTTGACCCGCCGTTTCTGGACAGCTTTTGTATCTTAAATTAACGATGTGCACTGCTACAGTTGTTCCCTTTGAGAGTGATATCCCAGCGCGCTGTGCGGGTGGTTTTCATTGTTATGCTTGAATGCTGCTGCAAGGTTTCACAGTGCTGTTCTCAATCCTGTTTTGGCATGAACGCTATATAGTCTTCTTTCATCGTTTTCACGAACCTCCGCGTTTCATACGTGGTATACGCTGAACCGTTGTCCGTCAGCCACTGCACTGGTGTGTCCGGCAACATGTCGCCGATGCGCTTTCAGAATCACATCCCGCACCGTCGAACTGTCATAACCTCCCATGATTGCTGCCCAGTCTATGCCCCCACGGTCGCAGAAGTCCAGCGCGAACGTGACCCGCAGTTTTTCACTCTTGTCGCAGACGAATTCAAAGCCATCTGAACACCTGAGCATCTCGCTTTCTGCTAACGAGATTTTGGCCTTATGTCTACGCTTCGGTCGCTCTGGCTTGTCATGCATATACTCGCTCATTATCCTGTAAAACCTTTTGGCGTTTACTGCTGGTTGTCACTCTGTCTTACTTTGCTTGCGCCGGATGCCCCACTCGCGTCGATAACCATAACTCGGTTTATCACTGATAATATTGAGGAAAGCCGACAGTATTCCGCGTCTGCGTCGTCATTACGCCGGTTACTGCGCCTGTCCTACCAGTCGGCAGAACGTTTCGCTGCGCACACGACACACCCATGGCGCGGCTGACACGGGCTATTCCCCGTCCTTTGGCAACAAGAACGCGGACGCTATCCATTTTCGCGACTGACCGTACTCCACGGCTTCTTTCAGGATCTCGACTTCCATCGTCTTCTTGCCCAGAAGGTACTGAAACTCCCGGACACTGCTTCAGTGTAGATATGATCTAAGAAGCAGGAACGACTTCTTCTCCGGGCGCAATGGCGGTAAGGCAGCCTTCCTGATTTTGCTTCTTCCACTTAAACAGCAGGCTGGGCTGAATACCGTGCAGGCGTGCGGCATGGGAGACATTCATGCCTGGCTACATCGTCTGCAGGATAATAGCGATTTCCTTATGAGGCGTTTTACATTTACGGACTTCTTGCCCTAACAGGATCCCGGTCATCTCAAAATTGGCGTTAGAGTTATACATATATTCAAGCCTATCTCTTATCTGGAGATAGCCACTGTCTGGTGTTTAAAGGGGCTAACCCAGCATGATTTTGCGCCGAGGTAGCCCCATTGTGTACTGACCCCCAAAAGTTGGACAGAATAATCGAGGCATCTCAGAAAGAGTCCATGGAATACATGGGCTCTTTTTTGTTTCCTGCAAAAGCTGAATAAACTCTTCCACAGCCAAATTATCCATTTAGTTGCTTCTTATTCCATGCACTTCCTTGTTTCCGCAACCACCTATACTGCGCCAGTTAATTGAGCAAGATCCGATTCAGGTTATTCAGATCTTAGGGAAGGTGCGAATAAGCAGGTCATTTCTTCCCAAGCTGACTCGCTGATTAA